>Ga0206839_1042_pt1 | contig 33368 bp, 30 predicted proteins | sample Alteio_BWOrgCont_27_FD_152883 | JGI IMG/M metagenome (GOLD analysis project Ga0206839, IMG submission 152883) | Enriched cells from forest soil in Barre Woods Harvard Forest LTER site, Petersham, Massachusetts, United States -... | ecosystem: Environmental > Terrestrial > Soil > Temperate forest >... | reverse complement strand
TGTGCATTCGCAAAAACTACTCCGCCCACCAATCCATTGTGCGTTACTACAAAACGGTATTCCCCTTCCACATAAGCCATATTTGCGCCGCGAAAGCGGCCGGGAATATAGCCTCTCCCGGTATTAGTTCTGATTTTGGGATCAGTGCCTTTTTAAGACGAAGACGTTTTGCAACTGTAAATCGAAAATTACCGGTACTTATTTCCTGCCGGGCTCCCTGCTCAGTTGTGTTATCAGTGGTCACAAGCCGTGTATAGGTAATACCGATAAAATACTTATCTGAATTGTAGCCGCCAGCAAATTTTTCAGAAAGATTTAATTCAAGGCCTGCTTTCTCATCAGATTGGTTTGAATAAGTATTAGACAAAGTAGCACCGTTAATGCCACACCCTCCACTTAAATAGGCAGTAATGAAGAACACTTTCTTAATGACAAACGTATATGCATACCCGGCATTAAACCCAATGCCATTGTTTTTAGCATTATTAAAGCCTGAGTTATGGAAAAAATCCTGGTACACAATATTAGAAGGTACAAGGGCAGAATCGCCTTTTATGGTTGTATGATAAATGCCTCCGCCTAATAGAAATGACCCCGCACTTTTTTTCTGCAACTCATTTTGGTAAAAAGGGGCATTGTAGGAAAAGTGTTGGTCGTTAAATACGTATTGGAATTCGAGGGTGATATTGCCGGTACTTATATCTGGCCGCAGCATTACATGGTCGTTATAATTAGTAATAGCAGCGCCTGTATTAGACAGGTAATATCCGTGATAAAATGCCCCATAAACATCAATGATAAATTTATGCACATACAAATGTGTTTGCAGGTCAAAGTCATGTGTCCGTCCATAAATGCCTGTATTCTTATCAAGTCCCGGATCATAAAACCCAAGATTAAGGCTGATAAATCTGTAATTGAAACCCAGGCCGAGATTGTTATGGTCATTAGGTTTATAGATGAGCTGGTTATGGCCATCTATCAGCTTGTAATTATTAAACTTCGTTGATTCATAGGCGCGGATGATGAGATGCTTTTTGTAAAAATCCGTTATGTATGCTGTATCCTTGTCGGTACGCGGTATGCTGATGAGAATCTGGCCTTTTACTGTGGTAAAAAGAAACAGGGTGATTAATAAGAGAGATATCCTTTTCACAAGTCGTTTATTTCCAGAGCAATTTACTCATTATCTCGGTTATATGCTGCCTGTACCCTGAAATAATACTACTTTTAGCTGGTGGAAGACTTGCTGCGCATAAAACAATTCCTGGATGATAAGGTAGCGCTATATAACCGGCCGGCCTTCATAGAAAAAGACCCGGTTTGTATACCACATTCGTTTACCGGGAAGCAGGATATTGAAATAGCCGGATTATTTGCCGCAGTGCTTGCGTGGGGTAATCGTACTACTATTATTAATAATTGCCGTAAGCTAATGGGTTGGATGGATAACCAGCCACACGATTTTATCGTAAACCATAAAGAAAGCGATTTACAACCTTTTATTCATTTTGCACATCGCACGTTCAATGCCACCGATTTACTTTATTTTATACAGTTCCTGCAATATCACTACCGGCAGCATACCTCATTAGAAAATGCTTTTGTGCCGGGTGCTGATTATAAGTATGATACCGTGGAAGAGGCATTGATTTATTTTCACCATTATTTCTTTTCTATTGAGCACCCGGAACGGACGCGTAAGCATATTTCCACACCTGCGCGCAGTTCAGCCTGCAAACGGCTGAATATGTACCTGAGATGGATGGTGCGTAAAGACAAGGCAGGTGTAGATTTCGGGATATGGAAGAAAATAAAGCCACGGCAGCTACTATGCCCGCTGGATGTGCATGTGGCACGTGTAGCCGAAAGGCTTGGATTTCTTGAAAACACAAAGTCGAACTGGAATAATGCGCTGCATCTTACCTCCCAGTTGAGAATGATCAACCCTAAAGACCCTGCAATATATGATTATGCCTTGTTTGGATTAGGCATGGGCGAGCGTTTTTGATAATGAAAGGCCGCTAATTTTTATCAGCAAGATTTATATCCTTCACTATCTCCTTCACAATATTATCCAGTTCTATGGTTGCTGATTCCAGCTTTCCGAGAATATCTGCATTATACAGGTTCCCGGCACATTCGTAATCAAAAAGAGGGATCAGGCCTAATATGCTGGCTATAGGGCCCCGTACTTTGTGAGACTGTATCCAGGCAATTTCTTTAAGCTGCTCATTTTGCTGCCTGATCTTAAGCATTTGCTTTCTTTGAATGGAAATATCACGTGCAATACAATTTACGCCTACCACTCTTCCCTCATGGTTCACGATGGGGTTAGAGCTTATTTCGAGATACAGGATGTCCCCTTTAATGTTTTCTTCTGTAATTGTTGAAAAACTTTCGCCTTCAAGCGCAAGCTGGTAATCTTTTTTTCTTTTGGCAATAAAAGATTCTGAAGTTGCATCGGCCAGCACGTAATCACCCTCTTCAGGTATAATGCCCGTGAGCTCATAAATAAAAGTGCGGTAAGGTTCGTTGCAGAAAAGTATTTCAAGGTTCGTGTTCACCGACCAGATGAGGTCTCTTGTGTTATTAATAGTGGCCCGCAGCTTTTGTTCACTGTTCCGGATAGCATCATACATCTCTTTTTCCTGTGTGATATCATTTGTAACTCCATTGATGATGTCTGGCTGGCCATCCATTCCTTTTTTTAATTTTGCCCTCGTTTTTAATATCTTGATATTGCCATCCTTATGATAATACCGGTATACGATATCCACTTTGCCGATTGTTTTTATTTCTTTCATCGCTTTTAAAAACAGGGGCATATCATCGGGATAAACAGAATTTAAAACGTGTTCCTTGTCTCTTTTGAGGTTTTCCGGGTCGTATCCGAATAATCTATAGTAAGCATTGTTGGTATAAAGCAGTTCCATTGTGTCTGCACGCCTCGACCATATCGCATCACTAATAGAAGACAGGATGTTATCTAATTGTTCTTTCTGCTCTTTTATCTGGGCTGCTAATTCGAGGTTTTTCCGTTCGGTAATTATTTTTTCGTTAACATCAACTACAAAGCACAATCGCGCCTCTACATTATTTACAATTGTAGCATGCATGTATACATGTACGTAAAATACTTCCTCGTTTTTTTTCTTATGCCGCCAGTAACCGGTATCGTAATTATTCCCGTCCCAGCTTTTATAATTTTGCAACATATACGGAACATCATCTGTTGGCTTTATAGCGGTGATATCCATTCGGAGGAATTCCTCCCTGCTGTATCCGTATTTTTCAATAGCCGCATTATTCACTAGCAGGAATTTCATCGACTTTGAATCAATGATCAGCATAGGTATGGGGCCATTATCAAAATGCATTTTATAATCGTTGAAAATATGTTCGGTTTTGAGGGAGCGATTTTTACGCCCAACAGCACAATAGATTGACCGCTCCAGTTGGGATGTATTATACTGCCCGCTTACCAATACATCCTGCACCCCTTTGCTGATTGCTTTAATATAATCGTCGGGATGCTCGCTATTGGAGATCACTATGATAGGTATATAAATATAGCGGTTATATAATTTTTTTAAAGCGGATAGATTATCAGAGTTGATTTCTGGTATGCCCGCAATAATGCAGTGAATGCTTGTTGGATCGACAGATAAAGCGTCGTGTAATAAGTGCGCCCGGTGAATAGCATCGCCTGAATAGTGTAGCGTTGTTAATTGTTGGTGGAGTAAAGCATATTTGAGGTTATCAGCTTCAAATACAAGTACATTTTTCTTCATTTATCGTATGCCGGGGAAAGCAATTTTTAAAAAGTTGCCAAAAGTACTTGTTTTTCCCCTAAATAATGCAGGTTATATTGTCACGTAAATTCTACAAAGGTCTATACTATATTTGTGAATGACTACGCTTCTTTATGCTTAAAAACGGTATCTATAACTTTATTCTTATCCTGTTAATCATATTAGAAGGTCTTTTTGCATTCGTTTTTCACCAGGAATACCAGGTTACCCAGGAAGTGACGTCTACTGGTTTTTTTACAGTAACATTTTTGTTCGGCTTTGTGCTCTTATTTAAGTTTTACAATGTGCCGGAACTGACCTTGCAGGAAAAAATGAGTAACGGCTGGAAATACTTTTTATACTTATTGTTTGCTGCTTCTTTTTTCCTGCTGAATGGCATCACCATTCATATCATTAAGACAATTGATTACAGTAAGATTTCAGATATTATACTGATGATCCAGATATTGGCCAAACGGTTTATTTCAGGCCAGTACCCTTATAACGGAGATGCTTTCCTGCATTATGGCAAAAGCGTGGCTCCCGGTTACCTTACCATGCATTGGCTCCCATACACCATACCGGCCTATTTTCATTTTGATGATCGCACTATGACATTTGTCATCTGGTGTCTAGGAGCTTATACAGTGCTTTTTCGCAGCTTAAGAAACAGAAAGCCCTGGGTGTCTATAATACTGGTGCTGCTTACCACAGCCGCGTACTGGATAATAGCGGTAGAGTCTCCGAACACACTAGGTGTCACCGTAGAAACAATGGTTGCAGGCTATTATATGCTAATGATCGCTGGCCTGAATCAAAAAAATGCCATCCTTACCGGGATCATTTTCAGTGTATGCCTTTTGTCACGATATTATATAGCTGTATGGCTGCCGTTGTGGGTATTTGTAATGTACCTGTCGGGTTATAAAAAAGAATTATTTAAAACCATCCTCGTGGTTATTTGTATGGTGATGGTATTATTTATCATTCCATTTCTGTTCCGGGATTGGCATGCCATTGCAAATGCTTTTAATAATTACCAAAACCTCCCTATTAATGAATGGCACAATATAGGCCCCGGTGATGTGCCCTATCATTTGTATAGCGGCACAGGTTTCGCGTATATATTTTATCAAAAGTATGTACACGCAGATCTTGTAAAAGGGTTTAACCTGCTGAAGCATGTGCTTTTCCTGAGTACCTTTTCTATCATCATATTATTAGGAATCCTGTATTGGTTCATTCGCAAGAAAATTAACTATAGGATATTTCTTTTAGCTTCCTTCAAAATCTATTTAAGCGTATTCCTGGCATTTATTATGGTGCCATATACTTATCTCACTGTATCAGGCATATTCATCTCCATAGCCATCTTTGCGGAGCAAAGCAGGTACAATATTCAAAAGAAGCAGTAAATTATAAAATAAAAATAATTAATATAATAGGTGACTATTTGCCATTCAATTAATCAGCCTATTTTTGCCGCATGGCAAATGACAGTAAACTTCAAAATATAATTGCACATTGCAAAGAGTATGGATTTGTATTCCAGTCGAGTGAAATATATGACGGGCTGAGCGCTGTATATGATTACGGGCAGCTTGGCGCAGAATTAAAGAAGAATATACGGGATTACTGGTGGCGCAGTATGACACAGATGAATGATAATATAGTGGGTATAGATGCATCTATATTCATGCACCCCACCGTGTGGAAAGCCAGTGGCCATGTGGACAACTTCAGCGATCCCATGATAGATAATAAAGACAGCCAGAAGCGCTACCGGGTAGATCACCTGGTAGAAGGCTTTGCCGAAACACTCGATAAGGAAAAAGCAAATGCACTGCTGCTGGAAATGGATGAACTGCTCCTCTCCAATGACTTTGCGGGATTAAAGGAACTGATTGAGCGAAATAAAATACCATGCACCGTAAGCGGCACCTGCAACTGGACAGATGTAAGGCAGTTTAACCTCATGTTTGCCACAGAAATGGGTTCCCTTTCAGAAGAAACAAATGTGGTGTACCTGCGCCCAGAGACTGCTCAAGGTATTTTTGTAAACTTCCTGAATGTGCAGAAAAGTGGCCGTATGAAAATACCGTTTGGTATAGCCCAAACAGGCAAGGCATTCCGCAACGAAATCGTGGCAAGAGGTTTTATTTTCCGTATGCGTGAATTTGAGCAGATGGAAATGCAGTTTTTTGTGCGCCCCGGCACACAAAAAGAATGGTACGACTACTGGAAAGAAACACGTATGAAATGGCACCTGAGCCTGGGCATATCGCCTGATCATTACCGTTTTCATGACCATACAAAACTGGCGCATTATGCGGATATGGCCTGCGATATAGAGTACGACTTCCCTATGGGCTTTAAAGAGGTAGAGGGTATACACAGCCGCACTGACTTTGACCTGAAAAGCCACCAGCAATACAGCGGTAAGAAACTGACCTATTTTGATACCGACCTGAACCAGCATTACATACCATACGTTATAGAAACCTCTATAGGGCTTGACCGGACGGTGCTGATGATACTCAGCGAGGCATACAAGGAAGAAGACCTGAGCACCGCAGAAAAGCAGGATAGCCGCGTGGTGCTGAGCCTGCCTGCCATGCTGGCCCCGGTGAAACTGGCTGTATTGCCCCTTACAAAGAAAGACGGCCTGCCTGAAATAGCACGTGAATTGATAGACCAGTGCAAACCCCACTTCAAATGTTTTTATGAAGAAAAGGATAGCATAGGCAAACGCTACCGCAGGCAGGATGCCATAGGTACCCCATTTTGCGTAACGATAGACCATCAGACTAAAGAAGACCAAACAGTTACTATAAGGCATCGTGACAGTATGCAGCAGGAAAGGATAGCGCTCAGTGATATCAAGAGGCTGGTACTGGAAAAAATACAGATGTTTGTATAATTATTGCGAAGATGTGCCACACCTCAAAGGTGTGGCACATCTATAGATAAAATCATGGACAATAACATACTTCAGGAGACAGCGCTTGCCCTGCAGAAAGAATGGGCCGTTAGCATTCCAGATATTATTTCAGAAGAAGCAATATTGAAATTGCTTGCGGAGAGAGTTGTTAAAATAATAGCGCAGGGGCCTGATGTGTTTTTCCAATTGATGTACCGGCTGGATATTTCAGAAAAAAAACTCAATAGCGTAATGCATGATGAACATGCGGCTGATAAAATAGCCCGGCTCATTTATGACCGACAACTACAGAAAATACAAAGCCGCATCAATAATAAAAGCAACAGGGCAGACACAGATCCCGATCTAAAATGGTAACTTGGTGGTAATAAATTGCCTGGCCTCCTTTTACCGGAATTATGAACAAGCTTATCTATCTTATTCTTGTCTTATTATCCATACGTGGTTTTGGGAAGGATATTATCAGTGTGAAAATAAGCAAGCCTGTATGTATGCTCACTTTTTTGCAGGCGGCAAGCGACGATCCGGAAATATCCACCACACTGCGTTCTTACATTCACCACCACTTATCGCCTCCTGATTCGATAAAGCTGTCAGGTATTGTAGCTGAATTTTTAACGATACCGTTAGACTATCACTATACAATCGCGGGTTATCCTGAAAGAAGGCTTTGGCCGAGAAGCACATTTAATCTTATCTCTATTGCTGCAGTGCAGGCCAAAGATACACGCGATTTTATGCAAAGGATAATAGGTATACTGCCTAACGAATACTGGCTGAAGCTGCTGCATGTAATGACGGAGGCAGAACCTTACTATGATAAAATGATTGGAGCGCCATATGGCCCAGATGCAAAAAAGCAAATAGAGGAACTGGCAAAGTACAGCGCAAAAACGCAGGATATCTTCAACAAGTTAAAGAGCTTTTACGGCAGCACGTGGAGCAGCGATATACCTTTTACAATAAGCATGTATACAATACCGGGAGATAAAGGCAGCACTACTGCTTCTCCACATAATAATAGTATAGTACTCGGTGTGATGGCTGGAGAAAAAAACCTTAAAATGAGCCTCTGCATAGCCATTCATGAAATGTGCCATATGCTATACCTCGAACAGAGCCTGCAAGTGCAGAAACAACTGGACGACTATTTTTCACAGAACAATTCCATATACAGTAAATATGCGTATGGTTACTTTGATGAAGCGCTTGCTACTGCCTGCGGAAACGGATGGTCCTACAAAACGTTATCGGGCAGCATGAATGTGCAAAGCTGGTATGCACATGAATATATAGATGGTTACGGACATGCTATATATCCGATGGTAGCGAGGTACATTAATGAGGGAAAACAATTGGATAAGATTTTTGTGGACAGCTCAGTGACATTATTTGAACAGCATTTTCCGAAAGCAATATACGATTACAGAAACCTGCTTAATAACGTAATGATATATACCGACGCAAAAGATCATGAGCAATTTATGTCTATCATTTCTTCTGTGCAGCAGTACTTTACTATGCATACGTCTAACAGTACATACCCTATTGCAGATGAACAGTCTATGCAGCGAATAGATAACATTGCCGGAAGCCAGCTATTTATTGTACACACTAATCACAATGAAAATTTTAGCATACTGAAAAACAAGTTCCCTCAATTGAAAAGTGTTTCACTGCAAAAAGAGGGCGTTATCAGTTTTTTTGATGATAGGAAGAGGCCGGTGATCATTATAAATGTAAATAGCATCACCACACTGGATAAGGCACTGGCTGTTATGGCAGCGGCAAAAGAAATCGACCCCGATAAGATATTCACTCCTCTTGATTAAACCTGGGATAGTAGGCCATTTATCGGCTAATGCTATTTTGTAAACTTATAACCTATGCCACGTATGGAGTGAAAATGCTTCGGGTTGCGGCTGTCTTTCTCAAAAAATTTGCGGAAGTTCAGAATAAAGTTATCAATCGTGCGTGTAGTGGGGTAGACATTGTAGCCCCATACTATCTGCAATATCTGCTCTCTGGATACCACTTCACCTTCGTGCTCTACCAGTAGCTTTAGGAGCGCAGCTTCTTTTTTACTCAGCTCTTGCCGTTCTTTATTTTTATCTACGCATTCATGCGCGGCAAAATCTATTTTGCAGCCATCGAACTCATATACATCTCCTATGGCCTGCGGCTCCTTTATTTTTTTGTTCTTGGTAATTAATTTATCTACCCTCAGCAATAGCTCCTCCAGGTTAAATGGTTTTGTAAGGTAATCGTCCCCTCCTTTTCTCAGGCCTTCTACACGGTCGGCACCACTGTTGCGGGCAGAAAGGAAGAGTATAGGCACATCATTATGTTGCATCCTGATGGTTTCGCATACGGTAATGCCATCCATATCCGGCAGCATAATATCCAGTATAATGAGGTCGAAGTATTCATTCTTCACCATTTTTATCACTGCAGGGCCGTTGTCCACTGTCGTCACTTCATACCCCTCCAGTTCCAGGTTTAGCTTCAGGGCTTCCCGCAGGTTTTCTTCATCTTCCGCTATCAGTAACGATGCTTTATGTGGCTTGGTGGTCATAATGCAGAATTTGGTGTTGAAATTACGGATTCTTGGCTAATGTAATATTCATTCTAAATGGTAAGAAACTTTATGATTGCTTATTATGACATTATCCGTTAGATTAATAAAAATGTAAAATCCGAAAAACTAAAGTCATCCAATAGTCGTAGATAATATTCTGCGGGTTATTCCGCGGCATTTAATAATCATAATAAAACCATTTTATGAAGGGAAAACTATTAAAGAAAGTATTATTATCGGTTGGCGCGGTGGGTTTATTGTTATCTGCCGTATTGTGCGTCCATATCTATCTGGTCACAAGGCCCAAAACGCCAGATGCCACAACTATAGTGATGGCACGCGTTGATTTTAAACAAGACATCAACCAGGAAGATGCAGATAAAATAACAAACTGGCTATACCAGCAAAAAGGTATAGACCATGTTTTGTGTAACCCGGCTACTGACATACTCATATTCACCTTTTTTCCGGTTAAAACTTCTGCCAATGAAGTAGTGGAAAATTTAAAGGCGAATTTCAAATACAGTAAGATGGTACGGTTCATCCCTAGTGAAAAAGACCTGCAAGGAGGTTGCCCAGTGGCTTCCAACTCATTTTCTTACAAGGCATACAATTTTATCAGGCATATTTTTTAATCATAAAAAACAGGTACATGAACAAAATGAACACTACAAGCAGGCTATTGCCTTTTATGCTGCCATGCATATTAATCACATTGGCGTTTGCGCCTTCGTGCAAAAAAAGCAGCTCCTCTTCCCCGAAGACGCTGTATGATTCTTTAGGGGGCACCACAATGGTAGCAGATCCCAGCAATCCGGGAACAAAGATTGAGCAGGGCCGCCTGGGTATCCGTTCTGTGGTAGATAGTACCATATTTATTATTGCAGCGGATACGTCAATAAATAAGTATTTTACAGTATTGCTTGCAGAAGTTACGGCTGGGAATCTTTCCGGGTTTAGTGCATTGAGCAAAAACCTTACAGACTTTTTCTGTGTGGCAACTGGGGCAAAGGATTTTACCTACACGGGTAAAAGTATGACAGCAGCTCATGATCCCGCACAAAATTCAAGGATGAATGGCAAGGCAGATGCTGCGGATTTTACCCAATTTGTAAACGACCTCGTGGCAGGATCTAAAAAGAATGGACTTTCAGACCAGATTATTGGCCGCCTTGGTACTATAGTAAATACATTGCAGTCCCAGGTAGTGCAGCGATAATTTTATTAAGAGGCTCTTGATATATAAGGCGTTTCAAACATTGTTTTGAAATGCCTTTTGTTATTTATAATTCCTGTTACACATTTTTCATTTTAGTTGCTACATAGGCTATATTTGTTTTTATATACTTAAAAATTTGCCAGCCGATAAAACAATTTTAGATAAAATAAGCAGCACAGTTAATGCCCGTTTGCAATCCTGCATACTCTTTGGGCTGTTGTGGTGTTTATTATTTATTTTATATTATCCTGCTGCAAAAGCAGGCTTTGTTACAGACTTTACGGGTTGGCTCGACCAGGTAAAAAATCACAGTTTTTGGGATTACGTCAACCGCACTAATTTTCATGTTAAGAGTTTATACCAGTTTACTCAATTGGTTACTTATGTTTTTTACAAGCTATTTGGTATTCATGCGTGGCTATGGCATGTATTGTTTATCTCACTGCACGCTTTAAATGCCTCCCTTGCCTTTACATTTTGCGCCCGCCTGCTGGATGGTGCAGGAGTTGCAAAAAGCAGGCTTATTTCATGCATGGGGGCAATATTATTTTGCATATCGCCCTATATGTCTGAGGTCATTGTGTGGGAGCCTTCTTTTCATTTCCTGCAGGGGTTATTAATGATTTTGCTGATATTGGTGTGGGTGCAGCAATTCGCAATTAGCGGCGCAAAGAAATATGCGTTGCTGGCAGGATTGATCTATTTTTTATCCACCTTTTCTTTAGAGGTGTTTTACATTACGCCCTGGCTGGTTCTATCGCTTGCTGTGTATTACAGGTTTACCTTAGCTGAGGGTAAAAAAGTATTTAATAAAGTAATGCGATACTTTTTTGCTCCACTATTATTACTATTTTTTATCCGCCTTATTGTATTTCGCGTTTTATATGGTAGCTGGGTATCTCGTATTGGTACAGATACGGTTACCTCCATCAATCTTGCCAGTTTCGGAAAGCCTGCAAAATACCTGTTCCATTTAATTTTAGTAGGCAGATTTTTTCCTAATGATGTAAAACAAGGCGTTTACTCAATTTGCGATTCAACAGTTGGGGTTATCTTGTTTTATGCGGTTATAGTAAGTATATGTGCGTTTATAGTGGTACGTTTCCGTAAAATGAACGGGGCAGGAAAAGTTGCGAGCTTGCTCTTTGTATATGTAATGATAACGCTTGCGCTATTGGTGCCTATATGGTTTGGCGATATGCTGTTGGTGCTTTTTGACCGCTATATATATGTTACCGCTGCTTTCTTTTATATGCTGTTTGCTGTTTTAGTTAGTACCATACCCCGGCAAAATGTAAGGATTGTAATAATGGTAGTTTATGCGCTTGTGAACCTAAGGTTTGCAATAATGGTAAGCCGCTACTGGGGCAAATCTGCAAAGGTGATTCATGGGCTGTTATACAATATACCGGACGCAGGCAACAAAACAATTATATTGCTAAACCTGCCTGAATCGCTGAATGGTACGGCGATGATAGGCTCCGAAAAGGAGAGCGAATATAAGCTCATGCACAATTTGTTATTGCCGGGTAGACAGATCAGCAACAACATATACGATGCTTTGTCTTACAATATGACTACCCCGGATGATGGAGCGCATATTACAGTGGCTAATGACAGCACCATACACGTCACGCTCAACCAATGGGGCACCTGGTGGTGGTATGAAGGTAAGGGTGGACATAGCTATGAAAACAGCGATTATAAACTAAATCTGGCAGACCCGGGACATTGGTATGAGCTCACTTTGAAAAAACCGGCGCAGCAATACCTGCTATTATATCAAAATGGCAGCCAGTGGAAAACAGTGGATATGGCTAAGAGGAATACAGATCAGTATTAAAGATGTCTGATATTTGGGGGCATTTTCAAATTTTTGCAAAATGATATAATGAATTAGTGTTTAAGAATTGCGTGTATTACCCCTTTGTAGCAAATTATAACGAATAGAGATTCTGCCCCATCGGGCAATGTCATTAAGTTAAGGAATTAATGTAAAATATAGCCCACGTTTTCAACCGTGGGTAAATAAAAGCACATATTTAAAGCAACCGTTTCAACGGTTTAGTACCTAGTAAACGGTTAAAACCGTTGAAACTTTTTTTTCAAAGACCCACGGTTGAAACCGTGGGCTATATGAAATCATAAAATCCTTAACTTAATGACATTGCCATTGGAACTACCCTATTAAATGAAGCATATTACACAAAAGACTGATTATACAATTATCGTCACATCGCCATTTATCGGGTGGCCTACACAGGTGAGTATGCTACCATGCTTAAGGTCTGTATCCGTCAGTACCTCGTTATAAGATAACCATACTTGCCCCTCTGTGCAGATGGCGGCGCAACTGCCACACCTGCCCACTTCACAGCTATAAGGCAATGCAATCCCATGTTTTTTTGCTGCTTGCAGTATGGTATCGGGGTACCGGATGGGGAAGGTGTATTTATTGCCGTTGAATTGTATGGTGAGCTGGTGTATTTGCTGATCAGGAGGTACTGATTTTATGATCTGCCGGTCGTTGGTATTGAAGTTTTCTTTTCTTATTTGCTCGTCACCTATACCTTGTTCTTCCAGCGAAAAGATGGCCATGCGCATATATTGGAATGGCCCGCAGATGTAAAAAAGCATTTTCTCATTGCTGGTCAGGGCATACTCATGCAGCAGTACGGGCAGCAATTGCTTGTTCAGCCTGGCCCTTGCAAGGTTAAAAGAAGTACTGTATAAAAAGTCCACTTTAAAATTATCCGGGAAAGACTCGGCTAAAGCAATTAATTCATGATAAAATACGGTTTCCTCCCGCGACCTGTTGCTGTATATTAATATAGCTTTTATTGCGGGCTGTGTGTAAAGCAAAGTTTTTATCAGCGAGATAATGGGCGTGATGCCAATACCGGCAGCAAAGAAAAATACCTGTTCGTAAGTATCCATTTTTTCAGGTAATGTAAAAAGGCCAGCGGTACCGGTAGTCTGTAAGATGTCGCCTACTTTAGCTCGGTCTGTAAGCAGGCGGGAATAAGCGCCATTATCGATACGTTTTACCGTGAATGAAAGCGGTTTATTTTGTACTGGGCTTGAAGAAATGGAAAACGAGCGTCGCTCCTCCCTGCCATGATGTGTGAATACGAAAGTGATAAACTGCCCGGCAATATAGGGAATAGGCGCACCATCCTCATACGTCACCGTAAAGGTTTTTACACCTGTGGTTTCTTCACGGATGGAGGTAATAATTACTTGTTGATACTCCGGCATATGACGCTCAATAGATTAGATGTAGCAATATAAATATCATTTATTTTTTACAGTTCAAACATAATACTGCTTTAGCAAAGCGTAGTAAAATTTTGAAAGTTCAAAATTTCAGAAAAAATGCATGATAGCCTGCCCGCAGGTAAACATTACCTGAATTCAGGTAAAGGCGCGGAAAAGTTCCTTCGCTTTCAAATCATTTTCCGAAATTTGTGGTATCTCAGCGATACAATAAAGTTCTTTGAATGTAGCTCTTAAAAGGTGAAAAAGTGACAGGAAGTGTGCAAAAAGTGGGCATAGAATGAGCAAAGATTTACACTTAATAACGATTTACATGTAAGCACACATAGCCCACGCCCGCCCGTGAAGCCGCCCGCAAAAAAGCCGCAGATGAGCAATTTGAAAATGCCGGTGGGAAGACCAATGAGCAATTTGAAACAAGAAAGCAGAACACAAAGAATTGATTATCAGCACAAATGAACAAACGCCCGCAAATGAAATTGCCCAACCTGCAATTTTCAGAAAAAATGGGAAAATACACCCCGGGCCATAGTCGCGGATACCGCGCTGGCGGTCTCGGAGCAAAGTATAATACCAGTTCAGCTTGAAAAATACACTACTCAGTTCCATTGCGCGGAGCATAGGGGCTAAGTCACATTGAGAGCAATATTTATGAGTAATTCAACAGGGATGCTTCTTTTATAAGTGGCTTTAGCTCAGGTTGTTTACTTTTGTAGCGTGGTTGATTTTGCTTCTGAAATATCTTTTAAGACGGCCCGCAGTGGAGGCAGCGGTGGTCAAAACGTGAATAAAGTGGAGACCGCAGCCGAGGCATTATGGGATGTAGCTGCTTCTCGTTTTTTCACAAATGAAGAAAAAGAGCGGATACTTGACAAATTAAAAAACAGGATCAACAAAGACGGCTTGCTCTCTGTAAAATGCACCGAAACCCGCTCACAACTGGAAAACAAGCAAATAGCCACTGGGAAAATGGAAGAACTGGTAGCTAAAAGCCTTATAAAGCGGAAAAAGCGAAAAGCTACCAAACCGTCTGAAGCCGCAAAAGAAAAGCGGCTGGATAGCAAAAAGAAAGAAGCAATAAAAAAAGAGATGAGAAGGCCTCCTTCTTTAGAATAAAAAAGTTTTCAATACAGTCTGAAAAATATGATATGCCTGCAAAGTTTTATGAGCACGATATAATATCCCGGTTAAAAGGCAAGCGGAAGCTCTCTGTTTTCCTGGATAATTTAGTGCAAACCTATACGCCGGTCAAAAAAGTGCAGCTTAATTATATTTTTTGTGACGATAATTTCCTTTTAGAGATCAATAAGCAATATCTGAAACATAGCACACTTACTGATATTATCACCTTTGATCTGAGCGAATCTAAAGAAATGCTATGTGGGGAGATATATATCAGCGTGGAGCGTGTGAATGAAAATGCAGAAAAATATGAGGTAAGTTATTTTGATGAGCTGCACCGGGTCATTTTTCATGGCGCGCTCCATTTGTGTGGATTTAAGGACAAAAAAGAAGCAGACCGGAAAATAATGCGCCTAAAGGAAAATGAATGCCTTGATAATTATAAACAAGAAACGCCCTGATGCAAATAGAAACAATATATGAAGATGATGACCTGATAATAGTGAATAAACCAGCCGGGTTGCTGGTAGTGCCGGATCGTTTCAATGCTGAACTGCCAAGCCTGAATAAGGTTATGGAGGCAAAAACCGGTAAAAAAATATGGGTGGTGCATCGCCTGGACAGGGACACAAGTGGGGTTATTTGTTTCGCTAAAAATGAACATGCGCATCGTTATTTATCCATCCTTTTCCAGGAGCGTGATGTAGATAAATTCTATGCCGGTCTTGTAAACGGGATTGTAATTCCACCGGAAGGGCGAATAGAAAGTCCTATTGCTGAGCATCCCGCGGTGCATGGCAAAATGATTGTATCTAAGAGAGGCAAAATAGCCGTGACAGATTATAAAGTGGTGGAGCAATGGCCTTTGTATTCCTTATTGCAATTCCAGATACATACCGGGCGCACGCACCAGATAAGGGTACACATGCAGTCTATAGGCCACCCCATAGTTTGCGACGAGCTTTATGGAGATGGACAACCCTTTAAGCTGTCGAATATCAAGCGTAAATATCGCTTGTCAGAAAAAGATGAGGAGGAGCGACCGTTGCTTGCCCGTTTGGCACTCCATGCTTACCGTATAAGCTTCATCAAGGAAGATGGGCAGGAGATTGTAGCAGAAGCTGAACTGCCAAAAGATATGGCAGCTTGTGTGAAACAGTTAAATAAATGGGCTAAAGCTAAATAGGAAGATCATTTATAGTATTAATATACATAATGCATATATGCGAAATAGATAAAACATTAGGATTAACTTCCTTTTAACCCCATTAGTTATTTGTAGTTATTAACGTTAAGTAATTAGCCGTACATTTGGCATTAAAATTTCACAAAGATGAAATCAAACATTAACATTCAAATCGAGCTTGCGGATGATAAAATGCCGGAAGCTATACAATGGACCGCTCCTGATGGCGGTGTCACAGATTGGCAAAATGCCAAAGCAATATTGCTTGGTTTATGGGATGGTGAGGAAAAATCAGCATTACGCATAGACCTCTGGACTGGCAAAATGGGAATAGATGAAATGAATGATTTTTTTTACCAGACTTTCTATGGCATGGCAGATACTTATGTGCGTGCCACAAAAAATGAAGCAGTTGCGAATGACTTGAAAGAATTTGCAAAGGCCTTCTTGAAAAAGGCAACTTCATCAATCGAAGCGCAATAAAAATTTATTACAATATTAAAAAATCCATGAAATATGTCTCTTGAAGAACGGGTAATGGACGAATTGAAAAATGCCATGCGTGCTAAAGATGAAGCCGCATTGCGCACCTTGCGGGCTATTAAAGCTGCAATCATTATAGAAAAAACAGCAGAAGGTGCCGGTGGCACTATCAATGAAGCCACCGAATTAAAAATGCTTCAAAAACTCGCCAAGCAGCGTAAGGATTCATTAGATATCTTCGAAAAGCAAAACCGGGAAGACCTTGCCTCCAAAGAGCGGGAAGAACTTGCCATAATAGAAAAATTCCTTCCCAAACAAATGTCTGCGGATGAGCTGAAGGCGGAAATCAAGGCAATTATTGAGCAGACAGGCGCAAAATCCCCGGCAGATATGGGCAAGGTGATGGGGGTAGCCAGCAAACAACTTGCTGGTAAAGCAGATGGTAAAACCATATCGGAGCTGGTGAAACAATTACTTGCTCCATAAGATTCTTTCTCCGCTAAAAGTAAATGTATTCTTACTTTTAGCCTTGCTATGGCACTTGACGCAATCGGCATAATACTGGTGATCTTATTTTTTATACGCGGCTATATGAGAGGGCTCATTATAGCCGCGTTTTCTATGCTTGCTATTTTGCTCGGTATTTTCTGTGCATTAAAGTTTTCGCAGACATTCTCATCCTGGTTGCTAGCCAAAGGTTATATCTCATCCCCATGGGTACAGGTATTCAGTTATGCTATCTTATTTATTACGGTGGTTATAGTAGTGAGGCTCGTAGGAAAACTTTTCCAGACAATAGTGGAAGGGTTAATGCTTGGTTTTGCTAACAGACTTGCCGGAGGCATATTGTACGTATTTCTTGGCTTGGTTGTGTGGAGTTCCATTATATGGATAGGGGCTCATGCAAAGATCATTTCGCCTGAAACTATTGCTGCTTCCAAGACCTACCCATGGGTATCCGGTATAGCGCCCTGGTGCTGTGAGCAGATAGGCAGGCTTCTTCCGTTTCTGAAAGATACTTTTAGCAACCTGCAACATTTTTTTGACACATTGAACCAAAAACTGCCGGAACATGTGGGTGCTCATTGACAATTATGATTCTTTTACTTACATACTACACCACTACCTGCTGCAAACCGGGCACGAATGCAATGTATACAGGAATGATGAAATAACGGTGCAGCAACTTATCCGTTTGGCACCAGAGCGGCTGATCATATCCCCCGGTCCGGAAACGCCACTGCAGGCAGGCATTACAATGGAGGCAATAGATCATTTTCATACCCACATACCAATATTGGGTGTATGCCTCGGCCACCAGGCGCTTGGTATGTACTTTGGCGCAAAGCTGGTACATACATCATACCCTATGCATGGCAAAGTGAGCCGGGTAAATCATACAGGTCATCCGTTATTTAAAGATATTCCTTCGCCGTTTACCGCTATGCGGTACCATTCATTGGGAGTTACTGATATTAATAATCCTGAATTGGAAGCTATCGCCCATACAGATGATGACATTGTGATGGCACTGTCACATAAGCAATATCCCTGTATAGGGGTGCAGTTTCACCCGGAATCTGTGGGTACAAAACATGGTATGCAACTGTTAAAGAACTGGGCGCGAATGAAGTTTCAAATAGGCATTTAAGAGTGCCTACTTTTTCACTGGCTTAAGCAATGCATTATACTCAGCCGGTTTCGTTATTAATGCCAGTGCTTTATCAAGGTCCTTGTCATATTGCAGGTTCTGGGCTATTCGTCCACGGGTAAAATAATAGCGGGATGCTATTTCATTTTCAAGCAGGTGTTTTACTTCCTCTTTATGTTTAAGCAAGTCTTGTTTTTTATCATGAGAGAGTTTTGATTTTAATACTTCAAATTCCTCTTTTGATGCTTCATAATAATTCTCCCTTTCCGCGGTTCTTTTCAGGGAGTCAAGGCCAGTCTCTGTTTCTGTTTTGTAAGAATAATCTTTATTTTCCAGCCATTTTGCAAACTGGTTAAATTCAGCATCGGTGATGGTAAATTTACTGGCTGTAGCTATGGTAGGGTGCTGGCGGGCATATTCAGTAGCGTAATCAAACAAATAATTCTTGGTATACAGTGCTGTAGCTATCATACTCATTGCTTCGTCTTTTACCATTACATCGGGCATTACACCACCGCCACTTTTCACCGTGCGGCCTGTTTTTGTTTTATATGCCAGTTTCAATGAATCCGGCACAAATCCGGCTACTCCGTCAAGGTTGCGATGGGCATAATCTATTGCCTGTATGCACCTGCCGCTAGGGGTATAATAACGGGCAATAGTCAATTTTAGTTTCGCATTGAATCCGAGTTGCCGCACCACCTGCACAAGTCCTTTTCCATAAGAGCGTTCACCTATTATCACGCCGCGGTCGAGGTCTTGCATGGTACCTGCTACTATTTCGGAAGCAGAGGCAGATGAATGGTTTACGAGCACAGTCAGTGGTATATCTTTATCCCAAACATTGCCAAGAGTTTTGTACTCTTTATCCATTTCAGGAATTTTTCCTTTTGTACTTACCACTAATTGGCCCCTGTCTACAAACATATTGCATATGCTCACCGCCTCGTCCAGCAATCCACCGGGATTATTTCTCAGGTCCAGCACTGCGCCCTTGAGTGCAGGCTGCACTCTTTTAAGACTGTCAAAAGCGTCCTTTACTTGTCTTGCGCATCCTTGTGTAAATTGTGTAAGCCGCACATAAGCTATGTTATTATCTGTGCCAATCAGGCTAAAATAAGGTACACTGGATATCTCTATTTCCCCACGGGTAACGAGCTTTTGCGATACAGTATTTGTATAAGCATCTTTGATTCTCATGCTGATCTGCGTGCCGGGCGTACCTTTCAGCAGGGAACTAAGATCATCTATGGTTTTGCCAGACACTTCCTGGTTATCTATCGATTGCACCATATCGCCCGGATGCAGGCCTGCTTTTTGAGCCGGACTATTTTCATAAACATCGCCTATATATATGTCTTCCCCTTTTTTGCGCATACTAGCGCCAATACCGCCATACTTGCCGGTGGTCATAAACCTGTAATCTTCTATATCTGCTTCTGTGATGTAATTGGTATACGGATCGAGGTCTTCCAGCATAGCGTCTACCCCTGTTTTTACCAATTTGCCCGGCTCTATGGGGTCTACGTAATAAGTGTTCAGTTCTTTGAAAAGGTCTGCGTAAATATCAAGGTTCTTGGATATTTCAAAATAGGGATCGTCGGCAGTTTTTGCATGTATAAAGAAAAAGACCGTTGCTGAAATTATAATTCCGGCAATGAATCCCCGTGCTTTTTTTATTTTATTAATAATATGCGTCATTTGTTATGAAAATTACACAGCAAAGTACGAATATAAAGCCTTCCAAAAAGCATAGGAAAATAATAAATTCGCATAAATGCCGCTATAAATTGTTATAAATATGGTAATTTGTATCGGAAACAAAATGCCGGTTATTAATACGGTTTAAGATCCAGTTTATTATGCATTACAGAAGCTGCTTTTTGTTGTTACTGTTATTGCTATGTGGTATCAGAGGTGATGCCCAAAAGCCTTTTACAGAAGGAACCATAAAGTACAAAGTAAAACTTAAGGCAGGAGATCAGAAAGAACTTACGGGTGTGTATACTTTTATAATCAAAGGTGGAGAAATAAGAAAAGAATTGAAATTAAACAATGGATACCAGGATATTGTGTTACTTGATTGCGGCGGCGGCAAAGTGTTTTCCCTTCAAAACAGGAACGGCAAAAAGTATGCAGTGCAGTTAAGCATCAATGATATGCTGAAACGACAGGAAAGATTCAATGGGTATACCATAAAGAATGAAGAAAACAATAATAAAAACTTTGCAGGGTACGCTTCTTATAAGGGAAGTATTAATTATAATGACGGATCTTCAAATGAAGTGCTTTATACCAAGGAGTGGCGCCCCACGCAGCCAATCACTTTTGAGCGTTTCCCGGATGCTAAATTCATACCTGTATTATTTTCCTATAAGGATGAGAATAATATGGAAATGGAATTTGAAATAGAAAAAATAGAACCAGGGCCAATTGAAAATGCTGTGTTCAGGATACCTCCTGATTACCAGATGATCTCTTATTCTGAATACAAGCAGCTAAGCAAGTAAGCATGAAGTATTGCTATACCAGTATGAAATACAATAAATTTGTGCTGATAGTTTTTTTAATTACTGCATTATTATATTTTTCAAATGGATTTGCCCAGGTAAAAGCCAAAACTGAAACGGATGTTGACCTCCCTCCGGCCCGTAACCTAAAAATACTGGAAGAACACAAAGAAGCCAATGGAAATATAGTGCGTACTGTACAGTATGACCAGGGGAAAAACCGCATAGTAGAAACAGTTATAGTACATCCCAAACCGCCGATTAATCTTCACATACCTATTAACCCGGATACAGTAAATAAGGATTCAGTATTATTAGTTGTAAACAAATCGTTGTACAATGTAGAAGTTTATTACCGGAGAAAGATGATCCGGTTTTATAAGGCAGTTTTTGGGCCTAAACCATTAGAAAATAAAAAAATGGAAGGGGATAGATGCACACCTGAAGGATGGTTTATTATAAAGAATAAGAACCCTAATTCCCGATACAATAAATTCATGCAGCTCAATTATCCGAATGATTCCTCAATAGCATTATTTAACAGGCTTAAAGAAAAAGGAGACCTGCCAAAATCCGCACGGATAGGGGGCGATATAGGAATACATGGGATATGGAAAGGTGGTGATGATATGATAGAGAATGGTGTGGGGTGGACAGATGGCTGCGTGGCTATAAAGAATAAAGATATAGATGAGCTCTACAGTTTTGTAGGCGTGGGCACGAGAGTATATATCAGGAAGTAAGGGTATTGAATCAACTATTTATTCCGTATTTTTGGGAAAATATAAGGTATGAAATTCGCCGATCTTGATTTGAGTAAAACATACACTTATGCCGACTACTTTAAATGGAAATTTGATGAGCGGGTGGAACTAATTAAGGGAAAAATCTTTCCTATGAATCCAGCTCCTAATCGTTTTCACCAGGAATTATCAGGTTATATTTATAATAAACTGTACACCTTTTTAACTGATAAATCCTGTAAAGTATATAGCGCGCCATTTGATGTTAGGATACCAAGGAAATCTAAGGATGATAAAAGTATTATTACTGTATTGCAGCCAGATCTGTGCGTGATTTGTGATCTTTCAAAATTAGATAAACGTGGCTGTTTAGGCGTTCCGGATATAGTTGTGGAAATTCTTAGCCCCGGGAATAATGCAAAGGAACTGATAAAAAAGCATGAGATATATGAAGAGGCGCAAGTTAAAGAATACTGGGTGGTTAGTCCTCAAGATCAATGGCTTCGTGTATATACTTTAATAGATGGAAAATTCAAGGAATCCCCGTTTTTGGTTCCCAGCGATGTATTTACATCATCTGTTTTATCCGGTCTTTCCATAAATCTTACCGATTTATTCAAAGATATAGACCCGGAGCAAGTGTAGTAAAATGAAATAGTAATTACCGTTATGGGTTTTCTCAGATGACTGAGTACATCTTATTTACTATGAAACTCCTGCATTATGATGCATTTGCACAGTTTGAGTTTTTTCATGCATAAAATTTTCATAAGCCTGACGCCAGCCTTTCCATTCGTTCGCGGTGCCCAATGAAAAATTGTGAAAAACAGTGATAAGAGTACTACCTGTTTGCTCCAGCCGCCTGCTCATTTCATTTAGTTTTGCAAATGCTTCTGATACCGAAAGTTTATTTTCATAGTGCGCTGTTGTATCCATAAAGCAGAACGGGTGAATACGCAAAGAGGTAATAGTTTCTTGTTCAATGTCATACCATAAGAAAGAGTTGCCGGTACCTGCGCGGAATCCCAGGTGAGTACCATAGCCCATGCTATAATCGTCTGCAATTCCGTTTTTAATCAAAAGACGCCAGGTATCCGGAGTTTTTATTTTGATGTAGTGCTGGCGGGAGAGGTGTGTCTTATGGGCGGATATATCTTCCAGCATCTTTTTTTCTTTGCCTAGTGTATCATGATGCATGGAATAATAAGAAGGGTGAATGCCTATTGTGCCTTCTTTTGCAAGGTTTTTTATTACCCGCATCATGGCAGGATGATGGGGATGTATATTTTTATCGTAAGCAGTAGTACGGGCAGCTGATAAAATAAAATAAACAGGCTTATATCCGTATTCTTTATGCAGTTGCCGGAGCCACCTGAATGAATCATATGGATCTTTTTGCCTGTTTTTTAAAACCTGTGTCCGCTCATTTATCTGTTTTACATCTCCCTTCAGTAATGCGCGCACATAGGCACCTACAATGCGTCCCACACCTTTGTACAAATGTGAATAGGCCATGTCTATATCGTAAGTGGGCTGATACAGAAAATGTAATGGCTGTATATCTATACCTGCAACTGTGTGTAGTTGCTTCCTGAAAGCAAACACCCATTCATTTATTATTGGCCGCTGTAGGCAGCCTTTTTTATACAAAATACTGCAGGGTGCAGGGTACCTGCCATGTTTATCCGGCGTAAACGGATAATACTCTTCATATCTCGACAGCAGGTAAAAAATTGCTGAAAACAGATCGAAGGGTATTTTATAACCGGTATCCTTTACCTGGAAGAGCGTGGGTATCTCCTGCCATGTTCCGGTCTGTGGGTCGCATTGACTGATGCCGGTTTGCCATAGTAAGCTGGTATCGGGAATGGAGTAACTGTTTGGTAAAACTTTTCCGTATGAAATAAAAAATGGAAGATTCCTTACATCCTGCTCATCGTTTACAATCGTATAACCGAGTTGTAAACGCTCTTTCAATAACCAGTCCAAAACGTATTTAAGACGGTTGCTGTTTCCTGCGCTAAATACAACTATAGTTTCCATGAGTGGAAATTAATTTTTGTGCCGATCTTTCCACATTTTATTAAATGATTTCTCCGCAAACTTCAATTCTCCCCGATGTTTCCCCCAGGAGTCAGCAAACATTTTATTGACTACTTTATTTTTTATCCCCGGGCCGGCAAGATTCATAATGCGCCTGCTCATCATTGCATCGCGCCATAGCCGCCATACGGTATTTTCCTTAAAGCCATTAAGGTGCATTTCTTCTGAAATGCTCCTGTTTTCCAGCAGCATTTCATGGATGTTTATTTTCAGAGGACAAACTTCCGTACAATTGCCGCAGAGGCTGGAGGCGTAACTAAGGTGTTTATATTCAGCCATACCTTTGAGGTGCGGCGTTATCACGGAGCCTATAGGGCCGCTGTAAGTGGCGCCATAGGCATGGCCTCCTATATTTTTATATACGGGGCATGCGTTGAGGCAGGAGCCGCAACGTATGCAATACATACTTTCCCTTACTTCTTTACGAAGCAGGTTGGTGCGCCCGTTATCCAGCAAAATCACATACATTTCTTCGGGGCCGTCTGTTTCGTCTGCTCTTTTAGGGCCGGTAAATATAGTATTATAAACTGTGAGGTTTTGCCCGGTGCCATAAGTGGCAAGAAGCGGCCAGAACAGTTGCAGGTCATTGACAGAAGGCAATATTTTTTCAATACCTACTATTGATATTTGTGTTTTTGGGAAGGCTGCGCTGAGTCTTGCATTACCTTCATTCTCCGTGACGCACACACCACCGATATCAGCCAGTAAAAAATTGCCGCCGGTAATACCTACTTCAGCAGTTATAAATTTCTGCCTGAGTTTTTTGCGGGCAATACGGGTTATTTCAGAAGGAGTAAGATTTGGGTCTGTGCCCAGTTTTTCATGAAATACTTTTGCCACATCTTCCTTGCTTTTATGCATGGCGGGTGTCACTATGTGGTAGGGAGGCTCACCATCCAGTTGTTGTATATATTCCCCTAGGTCAGTTTCTACCGAATCAATACCATTCTTCGCGAGAAATTCGTTCAGGTGAATTTCTTCTGTTACCATAGATTTCGCCTTCACTACCTGGCGGGTATTTTTTTCGCGGCAAATCTGTAAAATTTCCTTTAACGCTTCCTCCGTAGTTTCTGCCCAGATTATTTTGCCACCTTTTGCAGTGAAATTTTTCTCAAACAGCTCCAGGTATTTATCTAAATTCTCAATGGCTTTCCACTTAATATTTTTTGCTTTGCGGCGTGCGAGGTCCAGGTTCACAAATTGCTGCTTACCGTTTACCACGCTATCATTATATTTCTGGATGTTAAACGCTACTTTGCGTTTATGCTCCATGTCATTTGCCTTAATTTCGCTTTTTGCAAGAAAAATGGTTTGCTGTTCAGTCATACTGTATAATAAATAATAGATACCGTGGGATACAGGAGGAGGGTAAACAAATAAATACCATAACAAACATACAAAATAAAATAGGGAAAGGTGTATTAAATATATATTTCACTGATAAGCCAACTACGTGATTTCTCATAATTTTGGCATGCTTTTTAAAAATAGTCTTATTGATTATCGGCGACTTAACTATAATTTTTTTGCATTTCTTGTATACTTTTTTGCAGATTTGCCTGGATCGTGAATGATGTTTTTGTCTGCCAACTTATCTTACTTTTTTGAGACATTTGCCGAGTTTCAGCCTTTGCATTTATGAAATAAAAATATTTTCATTCATTTATTGTTAAATTGCTTTAAAATAGTCACATACAAAGAAAATAATATTGGGATACCAAAGGATTTCAATAAAATTGCCGTCTAATTCAAAATGTTAAGAAAATGTATTTATATATGAGAAAGTCTTTTTTACTTTTTGTAATTGTATTTATCACTTGTTGTTCAGAAAAAACCTTTGCCCAGAACATCTATACTTTTGCTGGCATAGATGGCACCAATGGATATACAGGTGACGACAGCCTTGCAACTACTGCGGAAATATCCAGCCCTGCGCAATTGGCCAGCAGCTCAACGGGTATTATTTATTTTGCAGACAATGTGAATAATGTGGTGCGGATGGTGAATACTTCCGGTATCATTACCACGTTTGCAGGTACAGGCGCTGCCGGTTATAGCGGTGACGGTGGAGTGGCAACGGCCGCAAAGCTCAGGGGGCCGGTAGGCGTGGCTGTGGATGCCGCGGGGAATGTATATATCACTGATAACAGGAATAATGTGGTGCGCAAAGTAAGCACCACTGGCATTATCTCCACAATAGCGGGCACCAGCACTGCCGGATATGCCGGGGATGGTGGCGCTGCAACTGCGGCGCAGCTTAGCCGTCCTGTTGGCATTGCAGTGGATGCAAGTAGTAATGTATTTATAGCAGACGCAAGAAACGAGGTGGTAAGGAAAATTAATACCGCCGGTATTATCTCTACGATAGCTGGCAATAATACGCCAGGTTATAGCGGTGATGGCAGCCCGGCTACAGGCGCCCAGTTATTTGCGCCACAGGGAATAGCAGTATCAACTTCCGGGAATTTGTATATCGCAGACGCCAGGAACAACGTAATAAGGATGGTAAACACCTCAGGGATAATAAGTACGTTTGCAGGTACCGGTACTCCCGGTCATGCCGGAGATGGCGGAGCAGCTACCGCAGCATTATTATACTTCCCTTATGATGTGAAACTGGACGGAAGTGGTAATGTGTTTATTGCAGATTCATCTAATACCGTTCGGATGATCAATACAAGTAACATCATATCAGGGTATGCGGGCACAGGTGTAGCAGGCTACAGTGGTGATGGCGGCCCGGCTACAGCAGCTAAAATGACTGGAACGGTAGGCCTGGCAATTGACCCTTCAAACAATGTATATATATCTACACCCGGCAACAACGTGATCCGGAGGGTAGGCGCACCCATATCAGGGATCTATATCACATCGAATAAGGGAGCCGATACGCTCTGCATAGGTAGTGTTACGACCTTTACAGCAACCCCGATAGCAGCAACCACCCCTCATTACCAGTGGAAGCAAAATGGTGTAAATGTAGGTACAGATAATCCTTTATTTACCCCCGTGTCGCTGGCTACGGGAGATAGAATAAGCTGTAGCCTGGTAACTACTCCGGGTGGTCATACACTTGCCATATCCAATAATTTAAGACTTGACAGTTTGCCACGCCCTGGTACACTTAGTGGGCCAACTACTTATTGTGTTGGGGCTACTGTGAATGTAATGGATCTGGGTGGACCTCCTCCAGGCCCTGGCGGCGGTGCATGGGTGAGCAGTAATGCTGCTGTGGCAACCATAGCCCCTCCGGGTAGGGTCACAGCAGTGAGTGTAGGTTCGGCTACTATCTATTATGTGGTATCCAATGTTTGCGGTTCGGATACTGCAAGTCTTGCGATTACTGTTGGCCCCAATACAATAGGCACAATATCAGGTTCTGCAGATGTTTGCGCAGGCACCACAACTACTTACAGCGATGCCACAACCCCGGGCAAATGGCGACTACGCCCACCTTTTACTGGTACTTTAGATTCTACAACAGGAGTATTTACGGCAGGATTTGTACCCGGTACTGGGTTTATAATCTATGGCATATCACCAGCATGTTATAAAACATACACCATAACGATAGATTCGTTACCCATTAATGCTGCCATCAGCGGCCCGACGGTTGTAGATTCAGGATCAACTATAACACTTACCAATTTAAACCCGGGTGGTACCTGGAGCAGTAGTAACACAACTATTGCAACGATAGATACAACCGGATTAGTGAGTGGCTTGTCTTCCGGTAATGCAGTTATTACTTATACCATTACTAATGCCAAAGGCTGTACTGCAGATACCACTTATCATATTACTGTAGTGAATACAACGGATGTCCATAATATTCCGGGTGTATCTGCATTCCGTATTTTCCCAAATCCGGCATATGGAAGTTTTAATATCAGCGGGAGCAACCTCGTGAACGAACCGGTGAAAGTGGCCGTTTCAGATGTAGCAGGAAGACTGGTATATGTTTCAGATATTACTTTGAATAATTCCGGGAATGCAAGTGTGAATATTTCATCTTTGAAAGCTGGCGTATATATGCTGACTGTAACATCTGGCAGCGGATTTTACTGCAGCAAACTGGTAGTAGAATAAGGAAATCATTATATTGGATAAAATCGTCTCAAATAATGTTTTGAGGCGGTTTTTCTGTTTTTAAGAATAAATTCGTTTGGCTAAATCTATTTGGGAATACTATTCGTAAATTTTACAACCATATTCACTATTATGATCCTACTGCTATTTATTTTGATACGATATGTGCGGAAGCCATTGGTAATTTATATACCTAAACTACATCAAGGAATGAGTTATAAAGTTTAGTGTGATTTTTGTGTGGTCAAAAATGCCCCTCACATTTTCTAATGTATGAGGGGTATTTTTATTGAGTGATAAATAGCTCAGCAGCTATTTTGTCAGCAAATAATTTTCCTGCATTGGTGAGCACGAGTATTTTGCCCTGTTGCGAGAGCCATTTTTTTTCCTGGAAGAGATGACTGCTTTTTTCTACCTGGGTAGCTGTGCTGCTATCCCATTCCTTTTCTATTTTATCCAGGTCGCAACCCCACATAGTTCGTAGCGAGGTCATAATATATTCATTGAGGTGTTCTGTGCGGGTTAACTTTTCCTCTTCATACGACAATTGATGCTCTTGCAAAATATGTTTTGCATAGAGTGCGTTATTAGCCACATTCCATTTGCGGGATGTGCCATCGAAGGAATGTGCTGCAGGTCCTATACCGAGGTAGTGTTTCCCCAGCCAGTAATTGGTATTATGTATGGCGTATTTGCCCGGCAAAGCGAGGTTTGAAATTTCATAATGTTCATAACCCATTGCTACGGCTTGATCCATGAGTATTTCAAATTGCCCGGCAGCTTGTTCAGGATCAACTGGCGCTGCTTTCTGTTGCATTATATTATAGTGCAGGGCAGTTTTGGGTTCTACGGTAAGTGCGTAAGATGAAAAATGAGGTATACGCAGGTCTGTGACTTTAGCCAGATTATCTTTCCATGCCTTATCTGATAGGCCGGGCGTGCCATAAATCAGGTCAATGCTTAAATTGGTAAAGCCAGCGTCCTGCGCGGCCTTTATGGCGTAGTCGGCTTCCTGTGCTGTATGTGCCCGTTTCATGTACAGCAAATCTTCCTCTCGGAAAGACTGCACACCAATGCTCAGGCGGTTGATGGGGGTATGCTGCAGCGCTTTCAGGTATTTTTTATCAAGATCGTCTGGATTAGCTTCCAGCGTACATTCTGAAAGATGATTGACAGGGTAATATTTAAATATGGTATCAAAGATGATATTTATTTCATCTGCAGATAATAAAGAAGGGGTGCCGCCTCCGAGATAAACAGTTTCAATTAAGGCTCCTTGCAAATAATCGCGCCTCATTTCAAGTTCTTTTAGTATTGCCTGGAGCACATCTTCTTTCCCTTTTAATGAGGTGGAAAAATGAAAATTGCAATAAACACAGGCTTGTTTACAAAAGGGAATATGCAGGTAAATACCTGCTGTTTTAGTAGAAAGATCACTGATTAGGCCATGTTTTTGCATCTATGCAAATGTATGCCAACGCCTGTCATTAACATATATAAATATTCAATGCATCTAATTTTAACAACCTTTACAGTTGTCTTATTCAAAAAGTATATTATTTTTACCACCCGTTTAAATTTTAAATTGGTTATTATATTGAGGTATTGACTATGCTGAATTGGATATTAAAGAGAAAGTTGCTTGTATTAGGCTTGTTGGCTGTGATGTTTACCGCTGATGCGCAAAATACCAACTATATATTTAATCACAAGCTGATAGCTAATGTGCTATCACAGCATTATGGCATACCAGCATCTGTTATATTGGCGGTTGCTGCTATAGAGTCTTCTGGCGGTGCAGCACCTGTGGCCAAAGTACTTAATAACCATTTTGGTATGGTGGGAAAAAATAATTTTGTGAATCATAAGGGCCATAAAAGCCGTTATAAACAATATAATAATGAGCTAGCTTCTTATATTGATTTTTGTCAGGTGATTTCCCGTAAGCGGTTTTATTTAAGATTGAAAAATAATACTAACTGCGCAGCGTGGGTGAGGGCTATGAGCCGTTGCGGTTATTCTGAAGTACCGGAAGAGTGGCAGCAAAAAGTATTAGGGATGCTTTCTGCCATCGAATATTCTTCTAATCTGGCTGCTAAATAATAATGCATTACAGCATTTAGAATAACAGCTTGTATACATCTTCTACTTTATTTACTGTTTTTATTTTTATCGTGTAGCTATTGGCGTGCAGCCCTTTGGCGTTAGCTTTGGGGATGAAGATAACGTCCATACCCAATTTGTCTGCCTCTGCTATGCGCTGGTCTATGCGATTCACTGCACGTATCTCCCCACTGAGACCTATCTCGCCTACGAGACAAATGTTGGATGGAAGGGCTTTGTCTTCATAAGAAGATAGCAAGGCGCATACAAGTGCTAGCTCTATAGATGGGTCTTCTATTTTTAAGCCGCCTGCAATGTTGACAAATACATCTTTGGAGCCAAAGTGAAAGCCACCCCGTTTTTCCAATACCGCCAGCAGCAACTGAAGCCGCCGTAAATCTAGACCGCTTACAGTACGTTGCGGTGTGCCATATACAGCTTGTGTTACCAGAGCCTGTACTTCTATCATCAGCGGCCGAGACGCTTCCATAGTTGCAGCTATGGCTACACCACTAAGTGGCTCATCGTGCTGAGACAATAATATTTCTGATGGATTGCTTACCGGGCGCATGCCCGTTGTGAGCATTTCGTAGATACCGAGTTCGGATGTAGATCCAAACCTGTTTTTAAGGGTGCGGAGGATGCGATAGGCATAATGCCGGTCGCCCTCAAATTGCAGCACTGTATCCACCATATGTTCCAGCACTTTGGGGCCAGCTATAGCGCCGTCTTTTGTAATATGGCCAATGATACATACAGGTATATTGGTAGCTTTTGCAAAACGTTGTAGTTCAGCGGCGCATTCCCGCACTTGCGATACACTACCCGCGGCTGATTCCACATAGGGAGATTCCAACGTTTGTATAGAATCAATTATGAGCAGTTGCGGCCTCACTTTTTTTACTTCCTGGAAAAGTGTTGCGGTATCAGTAGACGTGAGCAGGAACAGATTACTATTTTTTGCACCAATGCGGTCTGCACGCAATTTTATTTGCTGCGCGCTTTCTTCACCAGATACATATAAAGTGGTAATGGTTTTCCATTCCAATGCAAGTTGTAGGAAGAGGGTAGATTTACCTATGCCGGGATCACCGGCTATCAATATTACAGAACCCGGCACCATGCCGCCACCAAGCACACGGTTGAGCTCCACGTCTGGTGTATGCATCCGTGCTTCCTGCGTTTGTATTACCTCATCCAGTTTATGGGCTTTTCTTTTTTCTTTATTGTCTTCTTCCCAGCCCGGTACTTCTGCTTTTGTTTTATCATCGCGTTGCACTACTTCTTCTACAAATGAATTCCATGCACCGCATGATGGGCACTTACCGGCCCACTTGGGTGTTTCATGTCCGCATTGCTGGCAGAAGAAGGCAGTTTTTATTTTAGCCATAAACTCAATATCCTAAAGATAAATTGGAAACCTCAACTGTTGAGGGAATAATTTTTGCATGAGACAAAGATACAGGCTCACAGTGCTAACAGATTATTTATCAGTGTAAATAAATGTGTTTAAAATTTCCAGAGAATAATATTGTGGAGAAACAGGGCTATAGATAAAAAGAAGAGAGCCGCTGGAGGAATCCGGCAGCTCTCACTTACTAACCCATTAAATTCACAACTTGACACAAATGTAGCATTAGGAGGCGTAGGAACAAAATGGAAGTATGCGGGAGAGCAATCATTTTTTTAGATATAACACAAAATAATATCTTATTTATTTTATTTATTGGAAATCAATTAGTATTGCTTTGTATAAAAAATAATTTGAATAAAGAGATTGTTAAAATTAGGTCTTGGAGTATCAAACAAATACACAAATAACATATTCATCGTCTGGTAAAAACAAAAAAATTTGCCAGTTATATTGTTATCGTTCCTGAATGTATTTTGCAGCCTGAAAAACCTGGTTTATGAACAGAACATTTGAGCCATTACAAAAAAAAGAAAGACAATACTTGCCTGCAGATTTTAAAGTAACGGATTGGGCAGCATTGCAACCGTTCTTTGAAGAACTGAAAACAAGAACAATCAATAATAAGCAAGAGCTGGAAAAATGGTTGCAAGATGTGAGCGAGACAGAAGCTGTGATCAGCGAGGATGCCTGCTGGCGGCAAATAAATATGACATGCGATACTACGAATAAAGAATATGAAGAAGCATTCACCTATTTCTGCATGGAGATAGAACCCAAAATGAAGCCGTATGGTTTTGAGCTGAATAAAAAACTCCTCGTCTGCCCATTTACTAAGGAGTTGGACAACAATTTGTACTTCCCGTACCTGCGTAATGTAGACAATGCTGCAAAGCTATACCGGGAAGAAAATGTGCAGCTACAGGCAGACTTGAATTTGCTTGCGCAACAATATGGGGTGATATCAGGAGCCATGAGTGTGGAGGTGGACGGGAAAGAATATACACTGCAACAGGCGGCAAAATTTTTGCACAACCCGGAGCGGAGCCTTCGTGAACATGTGTTTACAAAAATCGCTACCCGCAGGCTGGAAGATAAAGATAAGCTGAATGAACTGTTTGATAAACTGCTGGCACTCCGTCAGCAGGTGGCACTGAATGCGGGCTTTGAGAATTACCGGGATTATAAGTTCCGGGAATTGGGCAGGTTTGATTATGGTGTAGCAGATTGTTTTGCATTTCATGACGCGGTGAGGGAACATATTGTACCACTGCAGGCAATGCTGATTAAGAACAGGCAAAGGAAGCTGGGTCTCGACACCATGAGGCCATGGGATGGGGACGCGGAACCTGTTGGCACAGAGCCGTTGCACCCTTTTACCGGTGGTAATGAATTGATAGTCAAAGCAGAAGAAGTATTTAATGACCTGGGACCTTATTTTAGCGGCTGCCTGCAAACCATGCAGCAGATGCACCGCCTGGACCTGGACAGCCGAAAAGGAAAAGCACCGGGTGGTTATAACTGTCCGCTTGCAGAAACCGGTGTACCATTTATATTTATGAATGCAGCTGGCACTATGAGTGATGTGATTACGATGATGCATGAAGGCGGCCACGCTGTTCATTCGTTCTTATCTCATCTTCTGGCATTGTCTGCATTTAAAGAATACCCTATGGAGATCGCGGAACTGGCGAGCATGAGCATGGAGCTTTTCTCTATGGAGCATTGGGATGTATTTTTTAAGGATGAGCAGGAATTAAAACGCGCCCAACTGGAAGAAATGGAGCGTATCATTACCGTACTGCCCTGGATAGCGACAATAGATAAATACCAACATTGGCTATATACCCATCCGGGACATACTATGGAAGAACGAGAAAAGGAATGGCTGGCCGTGCTGAATGAATTCTCTACCGGTATCACAGATTGGAGTGATTTTGAAGATTACCGCGCCAATTTCTGGCAAAAACAATTGCACCTGTTTGAAGTGCCTTTTTATTATATAGAATACGGTATAGCACAACTGGGGGCTATTGCGATGTGGCGACAGTACCGGCAAAATAAACAGCAGGCATTAGAAAATTATATGAATGCATTGAGCCTAGGCTATACAAAAACATTGAAAGAATTGTATGCAACAGCTGGTATAAAATTTGATT
>Ga0206839_1039_pt1 | contig 33911 bp, 27 predicted proteins | sample Alteio_BWOrgCont_27_FD_152883 | JGI IMG/M metagenome (GOLD analysis project Ga0206839, IMG submission 152883) | Enriched cells from forest soil in Barre Woods Harvard Forest LTER site, Petersham, Massachusetts, United States -... | ecosystem: Environmental > Terrestrial > Soil > Temperate forest >... | reverse complement strand
AACAGAACTGAAATCCCTTTATGTTCTACTTCTTTTGTATACAGCAATTCGCGTTCCAGAGGAGCTCAGGCAGCAGATTTGAGTTTACTTGTTGTTTCATCTACTGATGGTGTTAAGCCTCAGACAAAAGAAAGTATTGAAGCGCTGAAAGCATCCACAGCCCCTTTTATTGTTGTTCTCACTAAAGCAGATCTTCCCACCAAAAATCTTGAGAAAGTAAAACAAGAATTGTTGAGGGAACAAATCCAGCTTGAGGGATATGGTGGAGATACTCCTGTGATTGAAGTTTCAGCCAAAACAAATTTCAATATTAAAGAATTGTTGGATTTAATCTTGCTCATGTTTGATATGCATAAAAAATCCACGTATGCTGGCGAAATTTTAAGTTCCAAACCTCTCAATGCTGTTGTTATTGAATCTGAACTTGATGTTCGCGCAGGAGCAAAAGCGACAGTTATTGTTAAAAACGGTACACTTAACGTTCGTGAAGATGTGCAAATTGAGGGGAAGATTTTCAAAGTTCGTACGCTTTTTAATGCAGCAGGTAAGCCTGTACAATCTGCCACTGTTGGTGAGGCCGTGGAAGTCTTGGGATTTGCCAATGTACCTTCAGTAGGAAGCATCATAATAGATAAATCCGCAGAAACTGCTCAAGTACAAGCGGAAGAGAAAAAGCCTCTAAAACGCGAATTGCTGTATACAAAAGAAGTAGAACATAAAGGGATTTCAGTTCTGTTGGTGGCTGATACTCAAGGATCATTGGAAGCGATTGTAAATGCCTTGCCAGAAGGAATTAAATTAGTGAACCAAAAAACAGGCGAAGTAAATGATGGAGATGTCCTTATGGCAAAAGCTACCGGAAGTATTCTCCTCAGTTTTAATACTCGTCTCAAGCCTGATATCATTCAGCTTGCATACACCGAAAAAGTGCTGCTGCGCAATTATGAAATTATTTATGAACTTCTTGATGAAGTGAAGGATGCGTTGGAAGGGAAAATTCAGTCACAAATGGAGCAAATTTTTGGTAGTGCGAAGATATTGGCAAAATTTCCTTTTGAGAAGACTTTTGCTTATGGAATTTCTGTCTTAGATGGAAGAATTGCCCGTGGAGACAGGCTGCGTATTCTCCGGGATGATGAGCACATCGGTGAAGTCACTATTAATTCTTTACGTATAGGGAAAAATACCACTTCCAAAGTGGAAAAAGGACATGAGGCTGGAATTGTATTAAACGGAGGACTTGACATAGAGGTGGGGGATATGATAATATCCCATAGTTAGATAAAGCGATAGATATTCGCTGCCTTGTATAACTATGGATAAGCAAACAATACAACGCCTTAAAGATACAATTGCCAAAAGTAATAGCATCGGTATAGCTGTTGGCCAGAACCCATCTATCGATGAAATGGGTGGTGCTCTTGCTCTTTATTTGCTTTTAAAAAAGGCAAATAAACAAGTTAGTATTGCAAGTCCAACAGATCCTATAGTTGAGATTTCTTCTCTTGTCGGAATTGACCGTGTCCAAAGGAGTCTTAGTGGGTCTTCAGGCGATTTAATTGTTTCTTTCCCCTATCAAGAAGGAGAAATTGAAAAAGTTTCCTACACACTTGAGAACAACTTTCTTAATATTATTGTAAAAGCTTCAGAACAAGGACTTTCCTTTAACGATAAAGATGTTAAATACACTCGCGGGAGTGGTAATATTGACCTTTTAATTGTTGTAGGAGCAGCAACTCTGGATCAGATTGGTGATATTATTGATTCTCAGCAATTGGCAAATATTTCCATCATTAATATTGATAATGATCCCAATAATCAGGGCTATGGCGATATTGTATTAGTAACTCCTGAAGCGTCTTCTGTCAGTGAACATGTTGCAGATATTGTATTATCTCTTGGTTTTCAACTTGAACAAGATTTAGCGCAAAATTTACTTAGTGGTATTATGAGTGCAACAGATAATTTCCAATCTCCACAGACAAGTTCTCTCGCTTTTGAAGTTTCAGCTTTTTTAATGAAGCATGGTGCTCGAAGAATAAGCCAACCACCTTCTCAGCGGCCACAATATGATCAAAGACAGACTTTGTCCAATGGGAATGCTGCCGCTTCAACACCTTTAGTAAGACCAACGAATTATCAACAGGAAGATGCAGTACCTCAACCACAACAGCCAGTACAGCAACAAAATCGTACTCCAATGCAAGAAAATTTTGATCAAGCAGAACAAGCTGAAGACCAGAATGAAAAGCCTCCGCTTGATTGGTTGACTCCAAAGGTCTATAAGGGATCTTCTGAGGTATAATCTTCATTCTTACATTTTAAGTTTGAAAAATTGGAGAATGTAGAAAAAATTAGTTTATGTGATCCCACTTGTTCTCTTTCTCGTAAAATGCTATAATATAATTCACTATGCCATTGTCAACGACACAAAAGAAAGAAATTATTGATAAATTCGCAACTGCGAAAGGTGATACTGGAAGTCCTGAAGTTCAGATTGCGCTTCTCTCAACTAGAATTCAGCGCTTGGCTGAACATCTTAAAGCTCATGCTCATGATGTCCACAGCAGAAGAGGTTTGTTATCAATGATCGCAAAACGACGCCGTCTTATCAATTTTTTGAAAAAGGTTGATGAAAAAAGAGTCGGAGGAATTTTACAAGAAATAGGTTTGAAGGATTAATCGCATATTTGGTTTTACCTTTTGAATTGAAATTTTAATCTTCATTTCTTAGGAATAGAGAATAGACAGTAGAATTTAAAAAAGTTATTTGCTATAATTAACAATATACTATTTGTAGCCGCATAAAGTAACGAAAGGAAAGTTAGAAAAAAATTAATGAATAATAAAAAGACCGCTGTAAGTATAGAATTTGCAGGAAAGACATTAAGCTTCGAAACAGGAGAACTTGCCCCACAAGCAACAGCTTCTATTTTGGCACGCCTTGGAGATACTATGGTACTTGTCACCGTTGTTGAAGGTGGAGAGCGTTCAGATATTGATTATTTCCCATTAAGCGTTGAATATGTTGAAAGACTTTATGCTGGTGGAAAAATTAAAGGTAGCCGTTGGGTAAAAAGAGAAGGACGTCCTTCAGATGAAGCAATTCTTGCAGGAAGACTGATTGACCGTTCTATCCGTCCACTTTTCCCAAAGACCTTCAAGCATGAGGTACAGGTTATCATAACAGTTCTTTCTGTTGATACAGAGAATGATCCCGATATTATTGCTTTGAATGCGGTTTCAGCAGCTCTTGCAATGTCACGTATTCCATGGAATGGTCCTATTGGCGCTATCCGGATGGGGTATGTTGAAGAGACCGGTGATGGTGATGCAGCTGCATTTCTTCCTAATCCTACAACCAGCGAAGCAGAACATTCTATTCTTGATATAGTCGTCTCCCAAGGAAAAGAAAAGACAGTGATGATTGAAGCAGGCGCTTTACAGGTCCCTGAAGATGTTGTTGCTGAGGCAGTTAAAAAGGCTCATGAAGAAACCCAAAAGGTTATCGCGGGTATTGAAGAATTGGTGAAGAAAGCTGGACAGGAGAAATTGCCTGTTAAACAAGATGTATCAACTGCGGAAGCGGTAAAAATGTTTGAGAAAGCATATAAAGCAGATATTCAAGAGCTTATCGAAATTCGTGTTAAAAAAGAAGGCGGTGGAGATGAAACAGGAGCGCTTATTGACCGTGTATATGACGAATTAAAGATGAAGGATCCACAGGCTGAGGTGGATAAAAAGACGCTTGCGAAAGCGCTTGAACAGGTAATGTTTAAGATGATTCGTGCTGATGTTGTAAACAAACAAAAGCGTGTAGATGGACGTAAAATTGATGAAATTCGTGCAATCAGCGCACGGGTAGGAGTTCTCCCAAGAACACATGGTTCAGCTTTGTTTAACCGGGGTATTACTCAAGCTCTTAGTGTTGCGACACTCGCATCACCTCGTCTTGAACAATTGATTGAATCAGCAGAAGGCGAAGAGACAAAAAGCTATATTCATCATTATTCCGGACTTCCTTACTCATTCGGGCAAGTTGGAAGAATGGGATCTATCTCACGGCGAGAAATTGGCCATGGTGCTCTCGCAGAACGCGCACTTCAAGCAGTCATCCCTGATCAGTCAGTTTTCCCATACACTATCCGGATTGTTTCTGAAGTACTTTCTCAAAACGGCTCTAGTTCTATGGCATCAACTTGCGGTTCAACCCTTGCTCTCATGGATGCTGGAGTACCGATCACAGCGCCTGTTGCCGGTATCTCAATTGGACGCATGTCTGAAGGGGATAAAGCAGTTCTTCTTACGGATATTATCGGTTTGGAAGACTTTTCTGGAGACATGGATTTTAAAGTTGCTGGAACTGAAAAAGGAATTACAGCTATTCAATTAGATGTAAAAATACCTGGATTGGCAGATGAAGAAATTGTTGAAATTTTTGCACGTGCACGTACAGCAAGGATGAAGATTCTTGAAATAATGCTTGCAGCTATCCCACAGTCCCGCTCTAAAGTCTCAGAATATGCACCAAAGATCGAGCAAATTCACATTCCTGTAGATAAAATAGGAGAAGTTATTGGACCGGGAGGAAAAAATATTAAGACGATTATTGCTCAAACCGGTGCTGATGTTGATATCGATGATGATGGAATGGTAAGTATTTCAGGTGTTTCTGAAGGATCAGTCCAGCAAGCAGTAGATTGGATTAGCGGTATGACTCGTGAAGTCACCCCAGGTGAAGAATTTGAAGGTGAAGTTAAGAGAATTTTGCCATTTGGAGCATTTGTTGAATATTTACCAGGACGTGAAGGAATGGTACATGTTTCAAAGATGCGAAGAGGTTTTGTTAAAGATCCATCAGAAGTCGTATCAATAGGTGATAAGGTTCGTGTGAAAGTAGAAGAACGAGATTCTCAGGGACGCATCAATTTGACAATGCTTTTGGGAGATGACAATGATCAACCACATCAACCCGATGGTGATAGTGGTGAGCCACAACCAAATTTTGATCGGTCTGATCGTCCACAAGGTAGTTACAGTAGAGATTCACGAGGCAGTCGCCCACCCTTTGAGAGACGTAGCAGTGATCGTCCAGGATTTAGTCGAGGTAATGATAGAGGAGGATATGGACGCAATAATGAAAGATCAAGTTTTGATCGTTCAGGATCATCTGATCGCGCATCTCATCCATTGTCACAGCAATTGAGAAGAGAAAGTGAAGAAAAGACCCGAGGTCCTCGCAAATTTGGACCAAAAAAAAGATTCAGCAGGTAAGCATCAGTAATTTCGATTAGGATAATCTACAATCATTTTCCGAAGTTCATTTATAAATTTTTCCTTATATCATTATTTGTTTGAAAAATCAGTCTTTTTTGTAGTAGAATAATAGTATGGATCCTGCCAAAAACAATTCCCTTCCATCAGTTCCAACATCAGATCAATCAACTCAGCCTGTTGTTCCTACAACAGGGGGAGGTCCAACAGGTGACAATTCGACCAATAATGGAGATAAGCCAATTGAAGTACTTCCAAGTAACGCTATTGTTCAACAGCAAGAAGCAACGGAAGCAGTGCAGGTACAAACTGCAGCAAAAGCGCAGGCCACAAATCTTTCAAATACCATAACTCAGCCAACATCGACAGATAGTAATGGACAATCCTATGACCAGATCCGAGCACTTGGAGAAGTTGTTGAAAAATCAGCTGTTCCTGATGATTTGAGAAAGACTCTCACAGAAAGGATTGCTCGGTTGGCGCTTATCCGTACTGGGGCAGGTTTTATGAGTTCCACTTATATTATGGAATATGAATCAACTCAGAGGTATGTCAATTGGGTGACTGGTTATCCCTGGAAAAATAAAAGCAAAGACACTCTTGATCTCAAGGAAGCAAAAAAGCAGCTGGATGAAGATCATTATGGTCTTGAAATGCTTAAAAACCGTATGCTTGAATATATCGCCTCTATTATGTTAAATATCCAAAATAACGGTCCTGATTTTACTACACAGTCACCAATCCTTTGTTTTGTAGGGTTAGCAGGTACTGGTAAGACAACATTTGCTATGTCTATCGCGAGAGCACTGGCTCGGCAAATTGTCCGTATTCCTTTTGGAGGGATGGCAGACTCTCGTGTTCTTCGTGGACAGTCACGTTTCTTCCCTGATGCAGAGCCAGGCCAGGTCTATAAAGGTATGGTACGGGCAGGCACACTTAATCCTGTACTTCTTTTTGATGAATTGGATCGTGTGACTGAAACAGCCCGCGCAGATATCATGGGTGTTTTGATTGAACTTTTGGATCCTGGCCAGAATAATGCTTTTTCTGATCATTATATTGATTATCCAGTAAACCTTTCAAATTGTCTTTTTGTCGCTACAGCAAATAACACCACCGCAATTTCAACAGCTGTTATCGACCGTTTGGAAATTATCCAAATGCCTTCATATAATGATGAAGAGAAAACGCATATCGGTAGAGATTTTGTTTTGCCGAAGACAAAAAAGCTCATTGGTCTTAAAGATGATCAGTTCTCAATTGATGAACCTGTTTGGGAAGAGATTATCCGTCCGCTTGGTTATGATCCTGGAATCCGTGGTTTGGAAAGATTGATTAATATGATGTGCCGTAAGGCCGCAAGGATAATTGTCTCTGGGCAGGCAAGAAATGTCCGTGTTACGATGGATAATTATAAAGTGTTTACTTCAGAAATTTAGTAGTGTGCTATACTATATAAAATGCCAGACGAGAATAATTTAGATTCCACAACAAATAAAACCTCAGGTACAGTCTCTTTCATCTCGCTTGGTGGAATAGAAGACGTAACCCGCAACATGTATCTGTATGAATATAATAATCAAATTTTGATTGTTGATTGCGGATTGGGATTTCCTGATGAATCAATGCTTGGTGTTGATTTACTACTTCCTGACATTTCGTATCTGTTGGATCTTATCAATAAGCAGGGAAAGAAAATCGTGGGTATGGTATTAACGCATGGTCATGAAGACCATATTGGTGGATTGCCTTTTATTCTTCCTCAATTACCGCAATTTCCTATTTATGGAACGCCTCTCACAGCGGCTCTTGCTAATGAAAAAATGATTGATTACAAGGTTCCAACGAGGATTAACACGGTACAGTTCACGGATAAAGAATTACAGCTAGGTGATTTTCGTGTTTCGTTTGTACGAGTGACGCATTCTATTTTAGATAGTTCCAACATTATTATTAAGACTCCAGCAGGGAACTTATATCACGGCAGTGATTTTAAATTTGATCTCACGCCAGTAGATGGACATAGGTCTGATTTTTTAAAGATTACTCAGGCTGCTCGTGAAGGTTTTCTTGCCCTCATGTCTGATTGTTTGGGATCAGATAGAGAAGGATTTTCTCAGTCAGAACAGAATCTAGGAGGGCGTTTTGAACGCGAGATGCGTAATTGTTCAGGTAAATTTATTATTACGACTTATTCATCCAATGTGTCACGTCTCAACCAGGCGATTCAAGCGGCTGAAATCACAGGGCGGAAAGTATGTTTTGTAGGCCGGTCAATTATCAAAGTAAAAGAAATTGCAGAGCGTTTGGGTTATCTGCATATGCGTAGCGGTACGGAGGTTGCCATTAATGATTTGCCCAATTATAAAAGTAAACAAATCCTTTTGTTGGTCGCAGGAAGCCAAGGGCAGGAAAATTCTGCACTGACTCGTATTGCAGAAGGAGAGCATAAAGACATTAAATTGGATCCTTTGGATACTGTAGTCTTTTCTTCGGATACTATTCCAGGTAATGAACTCTCAGTAAGCGCCTTGGGTGATTCAATTGCGAAAAGAGGTGCGAAAGTTCTTTACTCCAATGGCACAGGCATGTATCATGTCTCAGGTCACGGCTCAGCAGGGGATCATATGCTTCTTATTGCATTGACACAGCCTCGTTATTTATTACCAATCAGCGGAACTTATCGTAATATGGTGGCATACAGAACGACTGCTCAGCAGATGGGTTATAAGAGAAATGATATTTTTCTGATAGAGAACGGTCAGGAGGTTTTCTTCAGTAAAAATAGCGCGCGGTTTGGTAAAAAGATAGATATAAAACATGTCTATGTCGATCAAGTATCAGGTGAAGAACTGGAAAATTTTGTCGTCCGGGATAGAGAGCGCTTGGCAAAAGAAGGAGTGGTTATCATTATGGCAGAAATAACTGCTGCCAATGGACAACTTGCTACACCTCCTGAAGTAATAGCACGGGGAAGTTATCTGACTGATACGAAGGAAATTTCACAATCATTGGCAGCTGAGCTTGAAAAGGTACTTTCTGCGCATGATGAAAAAGTGACAAATTGGTTTCATGTCCGCCGGACAATAGGTGAGGCCTCTGAGCGTTTTCTCTATAAAAAACTCCGCACCCGTCCTCTCGTGTTACCGGTAGTGATAGAAGTATAGGGTTGACACTAATTAGGGATTTTGTTAGGATGAGTCAGTACATCTATGGCATTATCTTCTTTTACAGATCAGAATTTCAACGATGAGGTTATAAAAAGCAAACTCCCTGTTGTTATAGATTTTTGGGCTACGTGGTGTCCCCCATGCAAAATGATTGAGCCGATTGTCGATGAACTGGCAAAAGAGTACGAAGGAAAAGTTATTGTCGGCAAAATGGATGCTGATAATAATCCCGATGTCGCAGCGCATTTAAATGTGATGAGCTTGCCAACGATGGTATTTTTCAAAAATGGTAAGCCAGTGAAATCTTTGGTTGGTGCACAAGGCAAGCAGACATATAAGCAGAGCATTGAAGAAATCCTCAATTCATAAATTTTAAATACTGTGGTTCAATTTTAAAGCTTCATCTTTTAAGATATCAAATGTGTTTTTTCAATTATAAAATTAGTATATTTTTTAGAAACTTTTAGCAAATCGCTCTGTGCATAGTTTGACGAGATGATTCCCAGATGTGCCTGTTATATAGCCATTAGGAGTAATGATCATTGAGCAACAGCCTAATATGAAGTATCTCAAAGAAGAAGATATATTTTACCAGCGGAAGTGACTGAAGGCTCTATTTGCTTCTGCTTGTTTGAGGGCTATTTCTCTCTTTCTGACTGCTTCTCCTTCATTGTTGATCGCAGCGAGCATCTCAGCTGCAAGTTTCTCTGAGAAAGTGTGGTATTCCTTATTTGGTCTTTTGCGTGCTGCGTCAATCATCCATCTCAGCGCGAGAGACATTCTTCTTTCGTGTTTGACTTCAACAGGGACTTGGTAGTTTGCTCCACCAATGCGGCGCGCTTTTACTTCGACTTTTGGTCCGATGTTTTGGAGTGCTTTTTCAAAAGCTTTCATTGGGTCTTCGCCTTTTTGAGACAAAATATCAAATGCGCCATATATTTGTGCTTGTGCGACTGTTTTTTTACCATCGCGCATAATATAATTGATTAATTTAGCAACAAATGTATTGTTATAAATTGTATCTGGATTAATTTGTCTTTTTTGTACTTTTGCGTGTCTCATAGATTATTAAGCTGTCTTTGCTTTTTGCAATTTTGTTCCGTAAATACTTCTACTGCTTTTTCTTTTATCAACTCCGAGGAGATCAAACTTACCTCGGACTGCATGATATTTCACACCAGGAAGATCCCGTACACGGCCTCCACGGACTAGAACTATACCATGCTCTGAAAGTGTATGCCCTTCTCCCTGAATGTAAGCGGTTACTTCCATTTTATTAGAAAGCTTTACACGAGCAACTTTTCGGAGCGCAGAATTAGGCTTCTTTGGTGTCATTGTTTTGACAAGCGTTACAACACCGCGCTTTTGTGGAGAATTTGCATCCGTATATTGGCGGTCTTTCGCATTATATAATCTTTTCAGCGCAGTAGATCGGGTCTTTTTGATCCTTTTTGCTCTTCCTCTTTTTGCTAATTGTGCAAGCGTTGGCATAGATTTGTATTATAGCACAAATGAGTATAAAGAGGCTAGGATTCGTATAAAGTATTAAGTATAAAAAGAAATATTTTTTATTCTTCAGTATACTTATTACTTACTCTTAATGCTTTATACTGTTTATGCAGTTGGTTGTATTTCCGGTTGAACCGGTTCTACTTCTGCTACTTGTTCTTGAGATTCGTTTACATTTCCTTGAACTTCCATTTTTCCATCAAGTCCAGAGACTGGGATAAGACGTCCGATGATAACATTTTCTTTCAGACCCATGAGCTTATCTACGCGTCCTTCAAGAGCTGCTTCAGTTAAGACTTTGGTTGTTTCTTGGAATGATGCAGCTGAGAGCCATGAATCAGAGAATAACGCTGATTTAGTGATACCCAGGATAACTTGACGTCCTGTTGCCGGTTCTCCGCCTTCTGAGAGAACTTCTGCATTCATTTCTTCAAAACGAGCTTTGGTTACAAAATCACCAGGAATAAGTGAAGTATCACCGACACTCTCAACAATGATCTTGTCAGACATTTTGCGGATAATGACTTCAAAGTGTTTGTCACTAATACCGATACCTTGTGATTCGTATACTTTTTGTACCTCAGTAATTAAGTATCTTTGTACCATCAACAATCCACCGATCTTGAGTACTTCTTTTGGATCCAAATCTCCTTCAGCAAGAGGAGTTCCAGCATTAACTTCTTCACCGTCTTTAACCTTAAGTGTTGCTGATAATGGAACAAAGTATTCTTGTGTTTCAATTGGTTTGATCTTCGTATTCTTAATTTGAATTCTGTGTCCTTCTTCGGCCTCTTCAATTTTTACCTTTCCAGTAATTTCAGATACTGCTGCCATGTTCTTTGGTGTTCTCATTTCAAAAAGCTCTTCAACACGAGGCAAACCTTGAGTTACGTCAGACATAACAACTCCACCGTAATGACGGACACGCATGGTCAACTGTGTACCAGGTTCTCCGATACTCTGTGCTGCCATCACTCCAACAGGGACTCCTATGCCGACACGTTTTTTTGTTGAAAGATCCCAACCATAACATTTTGCGCAGAGACCATATGGGAGAGCACAAACAAGCGGTGATCGGAGAATAACTTCTTGCACTTCATTTTCTTCTAAGAGATTAACATTTTCTTCATTAACTTCTTCTCCTGCTTTAAGAACAATCTTCTTTGATTTTGGAGCTAATGCGTTTGCTGCAAGTACCCGGCCCATTAAGCGGTCTGCAAAAGCACTTGTTCTATCTTTTTCTTCTCGAGCAATAGCAAGGCCTTCTGTCGTTCCACAATCCTCTTGGTTGATGATAACTTCATGAGCGACATCAACGAGTCTTCGAGTAAGGTATCCCGCATTAGCCGTCTTAAGAGCCGAGTCTGTAAGACCTTTTCTAGAACCTCGAGCAGATGCAACATATTCAAAGATTGAAAGACCTTCACGGAAATTTGATTTAACAGGAAGTTCAACAATCTTCCCCAGCGGATCAACAATAAGTCCTCGAAGCGCTGAAAGCTGTTTTAACTGTTCGAGTCCTGCACGGGATCCTCCAGAATCAATACTAATCTTGATTGGATTATTTGCTTTCAAAGATTTCCATGTAAGATCTGCAACTTCATTGGTCACTTTCAACCAAACATCATTAGAAAGACGCTTCTTTTCTGACAAAGTGATAAGACCCTGTTTATATTCCTCATCAATCAGCTTAACTTTATTGTCTCCTTCTGTAATCATTGCACCTTTTTCAGGAACAATATCATTATCAAAAACAGCTACACTGACACCGGAAATAGTTGCCCCAAAGAATCCAAGACTCTTGATTTTATCAATGAGTGCTGCAACAGTATCAGAATCATACAACTTCATTGAGCGGGTAATGATTTTTTTGATTCCGCCTGCGTTGATTGATTCATTGACATAACCGAAATCTTCAGGAAGTAATTCATTGAATCGGATACGTCCGACAGTGGTTTCGACAAGAGATGGGTTACCTTTATGATCAGTAATTCTGACTTGGATAGGTTCACGCATTCTTACTTTACTGACATCATATGCAAGAAGTGCTGAATTAGCATTGCTAAAGTGAGGCTGATCTTCTTCGCTTCTACGAAGTGATTCATCGATAGTAGTTAAGTAATATGTACCAAGCGCCATTTCTTTGTTTGGAAGAGTAATTGGATCTCCACTTGCTGGTTTCAAGAGATTATGATTTGGCATCATCAACGCGATTGCTTCTTCTTGTGCTTTTTGTGACAGTGGGATGTGAACAGCCATTTGGTCACCATCAAAGTCAGCATTGTATCCTGCACAAACACAAGGGTGCAATTGGATTGCTGATCCTTCGATAAGGACTGGGAAGAATGCCTGAATACCAAGTTTGTGCAATGTTGGAGCACGGTTCAACAGAACTGGGTGGTTTTTTGTAATCTCCTCAAGAATATCAAAGACTTCAGGTGGTCTTTTCTCAATATATCTCTTTGCAGATTTAATATTTGTTGCAAGACCTCTGACAATTACTTCACGTAAAATAAATGGTTTGAACATCTCAAGCGCCATTTCTTTTGGAAGTCCGCATTGGTTTAATCTGAGTTCTGGTCCGACAACAATAACTGAACGTCCAGAGTAGTCAACACGTTTTCCAAGAAGATTTTGGCGGAAACGTCCTTGTTTTCCTCTCAACATATCAGAAAGTGATCGGAGTGCTGAGGCCATATTTTGGCTGCTTCGTTGTGATGAATCAATTAATGCATCGACTGATTCTTGAAGCATTCTTTTTTCATTTCTTAAAATAATCTCAGGCGCTCCGAGTGAGAGAAGATGCTTCAAACGGTTATTTCGGTTAATAACTCTTCTATACAAATCATTCAAATCGGATGTTGCAAACCGTCCTCCGGAAAGTTGTACCATAGGACGAAGATCTGGTGGGATAACAGCCAAAACATCAGTAATCATTGCTGTAGGTTCGACGCCTGCTTTTCTCATATTTTCGAGCAGCCGTAACCGCTTGACAATCTTTAAATATCGTTGACTGGTTGCTTTCTCAGACTCTGAACGGAGGTCTGCAATAAGTTTTGCCATATCAAGCCGTGAAACAACTTCCAAAAGTGCTTCAGATCCTGTCTTGATCGTGAAGAAGATTGGTATATCATATTCCAAAAGTTTGAAGTATTCATCCTCGGAGAGGACACTTCCAACATGAAGGCTCTTTAAAAGTTTGGTGAAGGTATCTGAAATTTCATCAAGTTTCTTTGATTCATTTTCAAGAGATTCAGCATTTCGTGTTAATTTTTGTCTCGCAGAAAGTTCAATTTCTTGCTCAATCAATTGCCTTTGTTCAGGAGCACTCTTTTTAGCTGCTGCTTCTTTTTTCTTCTCTTCTGCGTCTTTTGTAATTCTATCAGTTTCAGCATCTTGGCGTTCTTTCAAACCTTCTTTTCTCTTAGTGATATTTTCAACAAATGTCTCAAGTGCTTCTTTTTTCTTCTCTTCATCAATGTTGGTCAACAAATATGATGCATAGTAGATAATTGATTCCAAACTTTTTTGTGGAATATCAAGAAGAAGTGACAATGCACTTGATGCACCTTTGAAGAACCATACATGTGCGACAGGTGAGGCAAGCTTGATATGTCCAAGTCTCTCTCTTCTTACGCGTGAAAGAGTAACTTCAACTCCACATTTGTCGCAGATAATTCCACGATAACGAATTCTCTTGTATTTTCCACAATAACATTCCCAGTCTTTCGTTGGACCAAAGATTCTCTCGTCGAACAAACCGTCTTTTTCAGGTCGAAGTGTACGATAATTGATGGTTTCAGGTTTGGTTACTTCGCCGTATGACCAATTCATGATGTCATCATTTTTAGCGAGTAATAACTTCAATGATTTGAAATCTGAAATATTTAAGTCTTTTAATATGTTTTTGTTTTTATTATTCATAATTTTAATTTTCTGCATCAGCATCTGTTGCCATTTGCTCTGTTGCTTCTGTTGCTAATTCTTCTCCAGCTGTTAATTCATCATTTTCAATTGTATCTTCAGGCATTTCCGCTTCCGGTTCAGTCTCTGCATCAAGTGATTCTTCTAAATCTTTAACTTCATCTTTAACGGCGTCAGCTGCAATTTCAGCCCTTTCTTCAACAGCGTCAGCTTCTACAATTGCGCCCATTGGGACAACATTAAGTCCAAGTGATTGTAATTCTTTAATAAGCACTTTAAATGATTCAGGAACTTTTGGTGTTGGAATATCAGTTCCTTTAACAATGGCTTCAAATGCTTTAGCACGTCCAACAACATCGTCAGATTTAATTGTTAACATCTCTTGAAGGATATATCGTGCACGATGAGATTCAAGTGCCCAAACTTCCATTTCTCCAAGTCTCTGACCTCCCATTTGCGCCTTTCCACCGAGAGGCTGTTGCGTAACGAGTGAATATGGTCCTGTAGACCGAGCATGAGTCTTATCCTCAACCATGTGAATAAGCTTCATGATGTATTCTATACCAACTACCACTGGGTTTTCAAATGGTATTCCTGTTTTACCATCAATAAGTTTCACTTTTCCATTAACTGGAAGGCCTGCTTGCTCCAATAATTCTACCATGCGTGATTCGTCAATCTTTTCAAACGCAGGGACACCAATCTTCATTCCAAGTTTTTGAGCTGCAAAACCAAGGTGAGCTTCCAAAATCTGTCCTAAATTCATACGTGCAAGAATTGAAACAGGTGAGATGATAATATCAATAGGTGTGCCATCTTCAAGATGTGGCATGTCAGCAATAGGAAGAATTTTTGAAATAATTCCTTTGTTACCATGACGTCCTGCCAGTTTGTCTCCTACAGAAACATGGCGTAATTGTGCTACTTCAACGATAATCTTTCTCATTGTTCCTGGCTCAAGTTCGTCTCCTTGCTTTCTATCAAGTTCTTGAACAGAAATAACTGTTCCTCTTTCTCCGTGTGGCATACGGAGAGATGTGTCTCGGACTTCTCGAGCTTGTTCTCCAAAAATTGCTCGCAAGAGTCTTTCTTCTGCCGTTAATTCTGTTTCACCTTTTGGTGCAATTTTACCAACTAAAATGTCTCCAGGTCCGACTTCTGATCCAAGAACAACAATTCCTGTCTCATCGAGGTTTGCAAGATCCTCTTCACTAACATTAGGGATGTCTCGAGTTGTCTCCTCAGGTCCTAGTTTTGTCTCAACAACTGCTGCTTCATATTTTTCAATATGAATACTTGAGAGAACATTTTCCTTAACAAGTTTGTCTGAAATAACGATAGCATCTTCATAGCCTAATCCGTCAAGGGATGCATAAGCGATTAAAAGATTTCGTCCTAATGCGAGTTCTCCATTTTCACTTGAAGGACCGTCAATAAGAACATCGCCTTTCTTTATTACTTGTCCTTCGGTTACGAGTGCTCTTTGTGTGTATGCAGTTGCGGCAGAAGTTCTATCAAATGAATCAATCGGGAAGGTAACTTTATCAGAAGCATTTTTACCTTCCAATACAACTTTCGTTGCATCAGCAAAGGCAATAGTTCCATCAAATGGAGCATGGATAACTCTTCCCATAACACTAGAAATAGCGTCTTCCATACCTGTTCCGACAATTGGACTTTGAGGATTTACCAATGGAACAGCCTGACACTGCATATGAGTACCCATCAAAGCACGGTTTGCTTCATCGTGAGCGATAAATGGAATAAGTGATGCGGATGTGCCAACAACTTGTCGTGGGACAACATCAATATATTGAATCATTTCTCTATCTACTTCGGTAAAATCTCCCCTATAACGTGCTGGGACGCGGTCATCTAATATGATCCCCTCTTCAGAAACATTTACACCAGCATGAGTGATATAAGCATCTGCTTCGTCATCTGCTGTTATATAAACAACCTCATCTGAAACTCGCATTTTATTTCCATCTTTGACAACTCTCTTATAAGGTGCTTCAAGAAAACCATACTCATTGACTCGAGAATAAAGTGCCATATATGTAACCAACCCAATATTTGGACCTTCTGGACTTCGGATCGGGTCAATACGGCCATATTGTGAACTATTAATGTCACGAATAGAAAAGGCTGCGCGTTCACGAGAAATTCCACCGGTTCCCATAACAGTAAGACGGTTTAAATTATCAATTTCTGAAAGCGGATTGGTTTGGTCAAGAATAGTTGAAAGCTGTGATGTACGGAAGAATTCATTAATTGCCGCCATAATTGGACGAGCATTAATAAGATTCCCAACTGTGACAGGTATATCTGTTTGTAAAAGACTCATACGTTCTTTAATGCTTCGTTCAACTCTAAGGACACCAACACGGAATGCATTAAGAGCAACCAGTTCTCCAACACTGCGAACCCGTCGGTTAGAAAGACTGTCAATATCATCTGTGGTTCCTTTTCCAGATTCAAGCATCATAAGATATGCAAGTGTTGCGATAATATCATCGACACTTAGCACATGTTCTTCAGATTGGTTAAAATTAGGAACATTTTTCAACCGTTTATTAATTTTGTAGCGTCCAACTACTCCCAAATCATATCTTCTATTGTTAAAGAATAGATTGGTGAAATATTCACGGACTTTATCGAGAACAACTGGTTCTCCTGGATGCATCTTACGGAAGATTTCAATCAATGCTTCTGTCTCATTGGTTGTTTCATCTTTTTGCAAGGTATTAGTGATAAGTGCTTCTGCATTTTCGCCTGCAATATTTTTAAATTTCTCTTTGATAGCTTCATTGTCAGACATACCAAGGGCGCGTAAGAAAGTTGTTGCCAAGAATTTGCGGCGTCTGTCAATTTTTACTGTTAACGTACCGTAACGAGTTGTTGCGAATTCAAGCCATGAACCATGAACAGGGCGGATTTCTGAAGAATATAGTGTTTTTCCTGTAATTAAATCTTGAGTGCTGGTGAAGAAAACACCGCTGGATCGGACTAGCTGATTAACAACAGCGCGTTCAATACCGTTTACAACGAAAGTACCACGTTCTGTCATTTGAGGAATATCTCCAAGGAAAACTTCTGCTGCGTGTTTCTCTCCAGTTTTTTTGTTTGTTAAAGTGACACCTACAGTTAAAGGTGCATTATAGGTAAGTCCTTTAACAAGTGCTATCTCAGGATCAATGGTAGGTTTACCTAGTTTGTGTTCATGGAATTCAAGGTTCCAATTCTTACCTGTAAAGTCATCAACGGGAGAAATTTCTTGAAGTATTTCACCAATACCTTTTTCTTGGAAAAGTTTGTAGGATGCCTTTTGGATTGCCAGGAGATCAAGCTTAGGTAGATCTTTGTAGGTCTTTCCCCAATTATGGCGAGTAATATTTTTATTGTCTTTTGCGTCTGGTTGCTTTGGCATTATGAGTTATTGTAGGCAGAAAATACTCCAAACATGCAATAAAAGATACACCGGGATTTCCCTTTGTATCTTCATTTCAAATGAGAGCTTCCCATTTATATCATATATTTCAATTCTTTGTCAAGGGTTATTGTAGCTGAACCACCTGCAGATAAACGAAGCTACAGCTTGACCAGATAGCTTCAGGATTTGTAAAGAAGACAACAATTTTCCATGATCCAGAATAGGGGTACAATAAAGGCAGCAGCCATCTAAGCTTCGAACGGAGGTGACTACTGCCTATGAATATTGTAGGACAAACAAGAAAGTTTGTCAGTACGCGACTACTCCTCTCTGTCAAACCAAAACACCACAAGCTATTTGCTTTTGGACTCCAAGCACTCACCCTAACTCCTTATGAAAGCTTAGGAAGTAATGCGAGGTTGGTTGTGGGGAATATTTCAACTGCTGCTTCAAAAATCTACCGACTGGTCAGTAACAAAACCCTTGTTATAAACTTTCATCGGTTAGTCAGGGAGAGTGGATTGGTGAGGGAAACCAGCCTGGTCAATGTTGATTTTTCAACCTTTTGCGGTTTCCAAGCCCTCTGCTTTGGAGTACAAACTGGAGAAGGTCGAGCTTTACCTGTCTGGAATGCCAGTCTTACGTATCGGGTCACATTTGTTGGCTCTCAAAATTCGTTTGTAGTAGAATAACTACAAGCTTTTGGAAAAACACTTGGTTTCTATCCCCGGTTTGTTTTTGACAGAGGATTTTGGATACCCTGTGTGATGAAGTTTCTTCTGAAAAGAAAGATTTTCTTTTATCTGCGGATCAAACAGGGGCAGCATCTTACCTGGCGAGAGAAAGGGAAGAAGCAACAAGCAAAAACTATTGGCAGATACACGAAAGACACAACCATAACACTTTTTAGTTACAAAATGCGGCTTGTTGTTTCACCGCCACCACCAAAGCAGACCAACCCAAAAAAGAAACAAAACACCCAGCGGTGGTATATCCTCACCAACGATATGGAATCAGAACGGGATGAAATACTGCGCATCTATGCAACCCGTTTTGAAATTGAAGAGACCTTTAAGGATTACAAACATATCCAGAAACTGAAAACGCTTCGGATTAAAACGATTGCAACCTTTACCATGCTGTTATGGTTTGCATCAATTGCCCAGTGGCTAGCATGGTGGACGAAGGGTGCACCAAGCACTCATGAGAAGCGAGTGCATCCAAAGAAAAGACGGTCGTTCTTCCGCATCTTTTGGGAAGACTTGCAGCGCTCCTTGCGGATTGCAGGATTGAAACAGATAGTCATATTGCCTACACCCGGATAGCTGACAGATCGCCGACTGAGAAAATGAAATATTGTGTGGCAGGAAACATTGATGTGGCTAAAAACGGTAGAAAACATCTCAAGAGGATAACAAAATGACTTAGTAGACGTTAAGGAAGATATGAAGAGTCTGACTCGAGGACCATAACCAAATACAAAAAGAAGACTATGCAAACTTTACTGTTTATCTCCTTACATTTTACCCATCTGCAGGTGGTTCAGGTATTGTAGTGAAATTCTGAGTGACAGTATTTAAAAACTGTGGTACTATTGTTCGGTGATACAGACAGTCAATCCCGCAACCGGAAAAGTAGAAAAAACATTTGCTCCATACACAGCAGAAGAGATAGATGAAAAACTCGAAACTGCAGTAGGGGCTTTTCAATTATGGAGAAAGACCTCATTATCTGATCGCATATCATTGATAAAAAAACTTGCTGTACATTTAGAGAAAAATAAAGAAAAATACGCAAGATTGGCAACTCTTGAAATGGGAAGACCATATAAAGATTCTCTGGGAGAAATTGACAAATCAATAAGCATTTGTGATTTCTATACTAAAAATGCAAAGAAATTTTTAGAAGTAGAACATATTCCTACTGAAGCAACCAAAAGTTATGTCCAATTTGATCCGTTAGGGGTTATTCTGGGAGTTATGCCTTGGAATTATCCTTTCACACAAGTATTTAGAGGAATGATTCCTGCGCTTCTTTGTGGAAATACATTTGTTTTGAAACACGCTTCCAATGTTCCGCAGTGTAGTATGGCTATTGAAACAATGTTTGATGCATGTGGATTCCCAAAAGGTGTGATGACAAATCTTCTTATAGAGGGGAAAAATGTTGAATCAGTCATCGCTGATGATAGAATTGCGGCAGTCACTGTGACAGGTAGTGAAAAAACCGGCGCTGCGGTCGCTGCTATTGCCGGAAAACATTTGAAAAAGACAGTGATGGAACTTGGCGGATCTGATGCGTTTATCGTATTGGAAGATGCAGATATTGATGCAACTGTCAAACAGGCTGTGAAAGCAAGAACTCTCAATATGGGGCAGAGCTGCAATTCGCCAAAACGGTTTATTCTTCATCACAAGATTGCTAACGAATTTAAGAAAAAGTTTGTGGAAGAAGTGGAAAAATTAACAATAGGTGACCCTGAGGATCCTCAAGTACAAATTGGTCCTCTTGCTAGAAAAGATTTACGAGATTTGCTTGATAGGCAAGTAACTGAGTCTGTAAAAAAAGGCGCAAAGATACTCCATGGTGGGGAGAAGTTGAAAGGAGATGGATTTTTTTATTCGGTGACAGTTGTTGACAATGTCTCAAAGGGTATGCCGCTTTTTAATGAAGAAGTTTTTGGTCCAGTTGCTGTTATGATAACTGTAAAAGATGACGATGAAGCATTATATGTTGCAAATGATTCTCATTTAGGATTAAGCGCAAGCGTTTGGTCTGCGCATCCTGAAAGAGTTCATCATTTTACACATGAACTACATGTTGGACTTGTTTTTGTTAATCAAGCTGTACGTTCAGACGTACGGTTGCCTTATGGAGGAGTTAAAAAATCCGGTTATGGACGAGAATTAGGAAGATTTGGGATGCTTGAATTTGTTAATATTAAAAGTGTGGTAATAAAATAGTCGTAATTTATCTTCGTTTTTACTCCAAGAAATGTTATAATGAGTTCTACTATGAAGGCTTCTGATATTATTGATAAATATATTTCATTTTTTGAAAAACGTGGTCATAAGCGCATATCAAATTCACCACTTGTCCCTCAAAATGATCCGACAACACTATTTATTTCCAGCGGAATGCAGCCGTTAGTACCATATTTATTAGGTGAAGATCATCCTTTAGGTACTCGACTTTTCAATATTCAAAATTCCTTCAGAGCTAACGATATTGAAGAGGTTGGAAATGATAGGCATACAACATTTTTTAGAATGATGGGAAATTGGTCTCTGGGTGACTATTTTAAAAAGGAACAGTTACCTTGGTTTTTTGAATTTCTTACAGATAAAAAGGACGGCTTGGGGATTGATCCTAAGAAGTTGTATGTTACTGTCTTTTCCGGGAATGATGAAATACCTGAAGATTCTGAGAGCATCGAAATCTGGCAAAAACTTTTTTCTAAAGCTGGCATTAAAGCAAAAGTTGGCGAACGGATTTTTACTTATGGAGTTGAAAAAAATTGGTGGTCTCGAGCTGGAATTCCTGGGAACATGCCAGCTAATGAGCCTGGAGGACCGGATAGTGAAGTTTTTTATGATTTCGGTGCAGAATTACAGTTGCATCAGAAAAGTAAATTTAAAAATGAGCCATGCCATGTTAATTGTGATTGTGGGCGTTATTGGGAAATTGGGAACAGCGTTTTTATGCAATATATAAAACAGAAAGATGGAAGTTTTAAGCCTCTTCCCAAACAAAATGTCGATTTTGGGGGTGGACTTGAAAGGTTACTCGGCGCTGCAGAAGATAAATCTGATATGTTTGAGACTTCTCTTTTTGCACCAACAATTAAAAGTATTGAGAAACAGACAAATACACTATACCGTCAACATAAAAATGCAATGCAGATTATTACTGATCACTTCGGAGCAAGTACTTTTATTATTGCTGCCGGAGTAAAACCGTCAAATAAGGAGCAAGGATATATCTTGAGAAGGTTAATCCGTCGAGCCTATGATAATTTCTCTCAACTTGATGGAAAAGACATCTCCCCAATTATTGAAACAATTATTGGTCAATACAAACAGACAGATCCTGATCTTGTCGACAAATTTGAAGAAATTGAACTAACTATTCTTGAAGAAATTACTAAATACTCTACCGCTCTTACTAAAGCAAAAGCGTATATTTTAAAGAAGTATAAGCCCGTGGGTGATGAGTTAATGGGCGTCACTGAAATTTCACCAGAGGATGTCTTTTATTTATATTCGTCACATGGCCTCTCCCCAACACAAATTGAAAGTTTAGGTTATACATTTGATAGACAAAAGTTTGCTGAAAAAATGGAAGAACATCAAAAGCTTTCCCAAAAAGGTGCTGGTCAAAAATTCCGGGGCGGTTTGTCAGACCATCAGGAAAAGACAGTCATGGGGCATACGGCAACACATCTTTTACATCAAGCTCTGCGGGATATGTTTGGTAAGCAATTACATCAGTCAGGATCCAATATTACAAGTGAGCGTCTCCGTTTTGACTTCAATTTCGATCGAAAATTAACAGAGAAAGAAGTTTCAGAGTTAGAAAGAGTGATAAATAGCAAAATTAAAGAAAACTTACCGGTTCATTTTGAGATGATACCTACCGAAAAAGCAAAAAAAATCGGTGCCATTGGGCTTTTTGAAGATACATATGCCGATACATCAAAAATTTATTTTATCGGTGGTGATTCCAAACATCCAAAAGATGCCTATTCAATCGAATTTTGCGGTGGTCCGCATGTTGAATTTACAGGAAAGGTAAAATCGTTTAAGATAATAAAGCAGGAAAGTCTTGGCAAAAATATGAGAAGAATCTACGCGGTTGTAGGTTAATCATATTTTCTGTTTGCCATTGATTTATTAATTTTAATTTGGTTAATTGAAAATAAATATGAAGCTGCCTTTATCATTTTTATCGTCAAAAAAAGAAGAATCAGAATACTATCTCGCACTTATTCTCACGGATGAAAAAGCTGGCGCTGTAATCCTCAAAGCAGAAGAAGGAACACTTAAAAAAATTAACTCCAGTGAGGCGTTTTTCTCTGAATCCTTGGAAGAATTATCACATGATGATCTCATTGCATCAATCGATAAAGCGATTAGCCGGGCTGAAGAGGTTTTGCCTCCCGATATACAAACCCATCAGACAGTTTTCGGCGTAAAAGATAATTGGGTAGATAGTGAGACAAAAAAAATTAAAAAAGAGTATCTGGAAAAACTCAAAAAAGTTTGCAATGCGTTAGATTTGAAACCTATTGGTTTTATGGTGACAGTTGAGGCGATAACTCATCTAATGCAAGATGAAGAAGGTGCGCCGCTGTCAGCGATCTTTGCAGAAGTTCATAAAAAAGAAGTTAGTTTGAGTCTCCTACGCGGTGGGAAAGTCATTGAATCGGTAAAAAGTCCTCATTTGGAATCAGTACCTTTAACAGTTGACAAGCTATTAGGACATTTTACTGTACCTGTTCTACCGGCAAGGATTGTTATTTTTCAAAGTAAACCAGATGAGCGCACCAATCATGCATTTTTAAACCATCAGTGGAGTAAGCATTTGCCGTTTTTGCATATACCTCAAGTAACAGTTTTGCCGCAATCATTTGATATGCGTTCGTTAATGTATGGAGCCGCAACGCAGATGGGCTATAAAGTTATCGAAAATACACATGACAATTTGAAGCCCATTGCACCAGAACTTACAAATGAACTGCTTGGAGAAAAGGAAGTTGAAATAGCAGATGAGGAATTACATGATGAAATGGCTCCTCAGGAGCCAACTGATTTTAGAGAAAATGCTGAAACCGAAGAAGCTGCTGCTGCAAGTGATTTTGGTTTTGTTGTGGATCAAGATATTGCGGATCATAGACCTGCTCGAATAGATACTAGAGAAGAAGCTTTACCTATTCATAATATAGCACATAATAATCCGCTTGAAGATGATGAAGAACAAGAATATGAAGCTTCACGGCAGAAAAAGGCTCCTAAAATGCCAGCATTTCTCTCTTCGTTGAAATTGCCAAAAAATCTAAAGATGCCCCAATTTGGTAATATATTTTCAGGGCTTTCAGGAAAGAAACCATTACTTTTCTTTATTGTCCCAATTATTGTTATTGTGCTTCTTGTTGTGGGTACTATCTTCTTCTATTATCATAAAATGCAGGCAAATGTAGTGCTTACCATGAAGCCTGATTCAGAAAGCCAAGATCAGACGGTGACATTCTCAACTGCTGGTTCAAGTGATTATTCAAATAATCTTATTGCAGCAAAGAGTATTTCCACTTCTATTGCAGGCCAGGCTTCAACTCCTGCAACGGGTAGCAAAGATGTAGGAGATAAAGCAAAAGGCACAGTAACTATTTATAATAATAATGGGAATTCTGTAACACTTAACAGTGGAAGTACTTTGACAGCGGGGAACGGACAAGTGTTTGTCTTGGATAATACAGTAACTGTTGCATCAGCCTCAGGAGATGTTTTTTCAGGCACAACACCAGGCACAACCCAAACTACTGTTACTGCACAGGATTTAGGCACTGATGGGAATGAGCCATCAGGAACGGAATTTACTATCGGCAGTGATAATACTGTTGCGGCTAAGAATGATAACGCTTTTACAGGAGGAACTAAAAAAACAGTTACCGTTGTTTCATCAAATGATATTGCCAAATTACGTGCAGAACTTCCCAAAAGCGTTCAGGGCAACGCGCAGCAAAAACTTGCTGCTCAAGCAGATTCTGGAGATACAGTATTGCCTGTAGTTAGTGATCCTACATTAGAAAATGAAGTATTTGATCATCAGGTAGGTGATCAAGCTTCAACAGTATCTCTGACGGGATCAGTAGTATATAGTGGTATGGAATATTCCAATAGTGATTTAGATAGCCTTGCAAAATCAATAATGAAAAGCAAGTATCCGCAGGATCCCAACATTGACAATGTGAAAGAAACGGTTGCGAATGCTGAACAAATATCCAATGCTGCCACCAAAGCAACGGTTTCTATTCAGGCAGGATTACTGCCTAATGTAAATAAGCAAGACGTTATCAGTAGTATACAAAGTAAATCTATCAGTGATGCAAAACTATATTTAGGTAATATGCCTCAAGTTGGAAGTGCGGATATTACATTTTCTCCTCCCATTCCTTTTTTGCCATACCTTTTTCCATCACTTCCGCATAACATAACAGTCACCATTACATCACAATAATACTATGAAAAGACTTGTTTATAAAAAAAGAAGGACAATGAATACACGAATAGTGGTACGTTTTTTTGGTCTCTTTATTTTATTTTTAGGTTTTATACTATCAATATTTACAATTTATCCACTCATTTCATTTACACTCTATATCGAGCCTGTATTTGCGAGTGAGTCGTTTGCTTCACCTATTCCGCAGACGACAATTATTACGCAAGACACGATTAAAAGTCTATTAGAAAATACGGCGAGCCAGATAACTCAACTGGCGAATCCAAATGATACAAGTTGGCTACCTGCTACAAATGCCGATCAATATAAAAATGTGGGAGTAACGGAAGGATTATCAAATTTTTATCTTGCAATTCCTGCACTTAGTATTCCGGCAGAATATGTTTCAATGACTGATAATGATGTTAATCTTCATCTAATTCATTTTCCTGATACCGCAGTTCCACCTGCAGTAGGCAATGCTGCTGTTTTTGGACACTCGACAATACCGCAGTGGTTTGATCCGCATAATCCACACGCTATTTTTGCGACAGCACTTAACCTGAAGATAGGTGATGCCATCCTGGTAACAGTTGGCAGTAAGACGTATACATACAACGTTATTAGCATGACTATTGTTCCTGCAGATGATACTTCTTATCTATCACAGGATACCGACGGGAGTTATCTAAGTATTATTACTTGTACACCGCCTGGAACGACATGGGAACGCTTGGTAATAAAATCAAAACTTGAAACATCATAGTAGAGTCGATACAATAATACTATGCAAGATAATCTACAACAATCAAAATTTGTTATTATAATGAAAAAAATTTGGCCTGTGATTTACCGTGTTATTAATATGGTGGTTTATTTTCTTATAAATTTGATTAAAGGATTTTTTAAAGACGCAATTCGTAGTATTAAGGGAATTTAATGACAGAAGACACACTTGCCCTGCAAGCAATTAGAAATAAGCTCATTGGTAAACGACTCAACTACAATGAGATTTTTGCAATAATGGATGCGATTAGTCATGAAAGGCTTTCTCCAATCCTTACTACTTATTTTGCAGCTTCCGGCTACTCAAAAGGCTTCACCGACGAAGAGATGTATTATTTGACCAAAGCAATGATTGAAACTGGAGAACAGCTTCATTTCAAAGGTATAGTAGCTGACAAACATTCTATTGGTGGCGTTCCTGGTACAAGAACAACCTTAATTGTTGTTCCTATTGTTGCATCAGCCGGTTTTCTTATCCCAAAAAGTTCTTCCCGAGCTATAACTACTCCAGGAGGAACCGGGGATGATATGGAAGTGCTTGCTCCCGTAACTTTTACCAAAGAAGAAATTTATAAAATTGTACAGCAAGTAAATGCATGTATTGTATGGGGAGGAAGTGTTGATATTGCGCCGGCAGATGACGAATTGATAAAAGTTGAAGAACCTTTAATGTTTGAAAGCTTTGATAAAATACTTGTTTCTATTATGGCGAAAAAGATTGCTTTTAGTTCAAATCACATAGTGATTGATTTACCGTATGGAAAGCATGTAAAAGTCCATAACAAAAAAGATGCCGAAATTCTCACAAAAAAATTTGAATATCTTGCAGGGAAATTTGGGGTTAAATTAAAGGTTTATCTTCATAACACTAATCAACCCGCCGGGCGGGGAGTTGGGCCTCTACTAGAAACAAAAGAGGCGTTAAAAGTTCTTGAGCAACTTGTTGATAGACCACAAGATTTAGAAGAAAAAGCATTAATTCTTGCGGGTATGCTTTTAGATCTCTGTTTGAAAGATGCATCCAAGAAATTACAGGATCAAGTGAAAAAGGAATTTGGTGATGGGAAAGCCTGGGCTACCTATATTCTTTCGAGTGGACATGCTCTTAAAAAAATGCGTCAGATTATCAAAGCTCAAGGAGGTAATCCTGAAGTTATAAGTAGTGAATTAACTCCTGGAAAACATACCTATCAAGTAATAGCACACGAAGGCGGTAAAGTTAAAGAAATAAATTGTAAAAATGTTTCGGTTGTTGCAAAAATTCTTGGCGCACCAGCACATAAAAAAAGTGGATTATATTTGCATAAGAAAGCCGGGGAAATAGTGAAAGAGGGAGAAGTAATTTTTACGATGTACAGCGAAACGGAAAAAAATTTGGAAGAAGCAAAAGATTCTGTCTCAAATTTTCCTATGTTAGATTATGAATGATATTTTTTAAATTTGTCCAGTAGTATATTGTTTGTATAATATATTTTGGCCATGAAACTTGCTGAGAAAGGTATAATTTATGCACAATTTTGCAGAAAGAAGAAGACATAAAAAATCTATGAAGAAATTTTTTTTCTTAATTGTATTGCTTGTTCTTATTATTGGAGGAATAGGTGCTTGGTGGATTAACGGTATTTCTCCTGCGGATCCATCGAATCAAAAAGTACTAACTTTCCAAGTATCCCAAGGTGAAGGTGTAAGGCAAATAGCTAATAGCTTAAAAGCTAAAGGATTAATAAAAGATGCGGTAGTGTTTTATTTTTTAGTCAAACAGCAGGGAGTCGGCGGGAAAATTCAAGCAGGCGAATTCCAACTTTCACCTTCAATGTCTGCTAGTGACGTCGCGAGCGTTTTGCAGGTGGCAACTGATGATGTTCGCATTACTATCCCGGAAGGCAAACGGGCCGAAGAGATTGCTGAAACATTAAAAGAACATTTTCCTAGTTATCAATCCAGTTGGGATTCAAAGCTTATTGCAAATGAAGGATACTTATTCCCTGATACATATTCATTTCATAAAGATTCTACTATCGACGTAATCATTTCTACAATGAGAGGTAATTTTGATAAAAAATATGCCAGTATTAATGATAGTAAAAAATCAAATCTGTCTCAATCTCAAATTGTAATAATCGCATCTATTGTCGAAAGAGAAGCAAGATTCCCAGAAGATCGTCCTCTTGTGGCGTCTGTCATTTTAAATAGACTTACAGCTGGTATGCCACTTCAGGTTGATGCGACAGAACAGTATGCAATTGGTACACCATCAAATTGGTGGCCAGTATTAACAGATACAGGAGGGAATACCGCACCAAATTCTTCATATAACACCTACACACATCCTGGTTTGCCTCCAGCACCTATTTCAAATCCTGGTTTGGAGTCATTAAAGGCAGTTATCGAAGCTCCACAAACCAATTATTTATTTTATGTTTCAGATAAGTCAGGACATAATCATTATGAAGTAACTTATCAACAACAACTTCAAGATCAGCAGAAATATGGGATTGGAGATTAATTTGTGAGTTCTATAATTATCTTCACTTTATTACTTAAGTATTATATTTTCATTTAATTCTAATTGATCAGATCAAGTTGAGATTATTAAATTAGTATTGTCTATTAATTAAAAGTTAGTAGAAGCTTAGCTTTTCTTTCTTAGTCCGCGGAACCAGCGTTTACCCTGGGTTGCTTTGGGTTTTTCCTCTTCTTTTTTTTCTTGAACTACTGATTTTTCCTCGACAGCAAGAGTTGGTGCTGATGCTTGTTCTCCTTTTTCTGACTTAGGAGTCTCTGGCGGTTTTACTGGTTTTGAAACCGGCTTTTCTTCAGCTACCTTTTTTTCAGGTTCACGAGTTTCTTTCATTACTTCTGGAATTGTGACAGGCTCGGCAGGGATATAGTCATCTTCATCTTCAAACTCATCGTCTATGTCTTCTTCGTATGACTTTTTCATCAAGTCTTCAAGATTTGAAAATTTATCAATTCCTTTTTCCAAAATTTCTTTGAAGATAGCTCTTCCACGTTTAGTCGTAAAAAGTAGCGTAATAAGTACTCCGACAACGACTCCAAGTAAGAAGCCACTCCCTGATCCGTTATGTTGATTATGATTATTATTATGGTCCATAATTCTTGTGTCTGGGCGAGGCATGAATTAGTGGCAATATGTTATGTTGTTCTATATTTTATTATTTGTTACATTTTGTCCTAATTTCATAAATACCTCTTTTATTAGTCACGATGTTTTCTATCTTCGTCTGAATGTTTGCCGACAAGACTTCTGATAAATTTTGCAATTGTTATCAAAGATGATGCTTTTACTCCTAGTGCAAGCGATGAAAGCGCAGAAAGCGGTGCCTCAATATTTTCAGTGATGGAGCCGGCATTTTCAATAACCTTGTTCGTCTTTGAAATTGTTTGTCGTAGCTCTCTCAAAATAAAAAATACTTGGACTCCTAAAATTACAAGGAGTATTGTAAGCACCAAAATAACAATAAGTAATACGAGCTGGACAGGATCTATCATATTTTAGCCTTATTGGAAAAAATTTTTCAAAGAGACTCTTTATAGACTACCTTACTTTAAGCCCTGCTGTCAAGTAAAGGTTTGGAAAAAATTATTGTACATTAATTGTCCTTTGGACAGTAGTTTCTTTCCCAAAGCGATTTATTGCTTGGATGGAAATAGTCGCCACGCCAGGGAAAAGTGTAATACTTTTTTGAAAATTACCATTATTTGATACCATCGCAGCTTCTCCGTTTATCGTTACCGTTGCATTATTGTCTGTTTGCCCTGTAACAGTAATATCTTGTGAGGTTTTACTGTCTTGTTGAGGAGATGTGATAGAGAGATACGGAGGAATAATGGCAGCTCTATATTGGAAAAAAAGATAAGCAAAAATTATAAAGAGAAAGATAATAACCGCGATTACTGATTGTTGGATGCGTATTCTTTCAACGGGAAATTCTTTCGTTTTCATCATGGAATCAGGAAGTACTTTCATCGCATTTTTTTCATCAAATTCCCGCTTAAATAGCGCGGTAATTTCAGCCTTGGACAGTCCTAGATACGAAGCATAATTTCTGACAAATCCCTGTGCATAGGCTGGTGAGGGAAGTTTATTATATTCTCCACGTTCAATTGCCAAGAGGAATGTAGGTTTTATTTTTAACTCCTGCGCTATCTCTTCGAGAGATTGCTTGCGTTGAAGTCTTTCCTGATGTAATCGATGCCCTAAACGTACCATATTGTTATATTGATATCTAAACTTTTATTATTGAGTTGCTTGCTGGCTCGCTAAAAATTCTTCAGCATTCCGTACCAAAACATCTCGCGGTTTGGCGCCTTCAGCTTGTCCAACAATTCCCATTTCTTCTAGTTGGTCTAAAATTCGGGCAGCTTTTGCATATCCAATCGACATCTTCCGTTGAAGGAAAGATGCGGATGCCGTATTAAATTGGCATACTAACCGTATTGCCTCTTCAATCTCTCCATCTTTCCCCTCAGAATTCCCTCCGCCTGGTCCACTTTTCTTAAGCGGCAGCGGTTGGTTGATAACTTCTTCTGTATACTCAACTGGATAATTGCATGACTTCAGGAAATCGACAAGCTTTTTTATTTCTCTTTCTGAAACGAAGGATCCTTGGATACGAGTTGGTTTTGCCTGGTCGGGAGGAATATATAACATATCACCTCTACCTAGCAATTTTTCCGCACCACCACTATCCAAAATGACACGAGAATCAACCATAGACGACACATTAAAAGCTATACGACATGGAATATTTGCCTTAATCAGACCCGTGATGACATTCACAGAAGGTCTCTGTGTTGCGATTACAAGATGGATACCAGTTGCCCGAGCCATTTGTGCAAGACGCGCAATAGCATCTTCGACTTCAACGGGAGCAAACATCATAAGATCTGCTAATTCGTCAATAAAGATAACGATATAAGGCAATGCTTGGAAGCCTGAAAGTTCATTGTATGAATCCACATTGCGGACACCCCTTTCAGCGAAGAGCTTGTATCGTTTATCCATTTCAGCCATGGCCCATTTGAGTGCTGAAAGAATTTTTTGTGGATCAACAATGACCGGGGTTAAAAGATGTGGAATGCCATTATATACTGTAAATTCAACACGTTTTGGATCAATCAGAATAAGTCTTACTTCCTGGGGTGAAGCACGGAAAAGGAGAGAAGAAATAAATGCATTAATGAGCACAGATTTCCCTGAACCGGTAGTACCAGCAACAAGCACGTGAGGCATTTTTGAGATATCAACAGCCAGAGGGTTTCCTGATACATCTAATCCCAAAGCTACAGTTAATTTTGATTTTGTTTTTTGCATTGCAGGTGAGGTGAGCATTGTTCGTAGATTTACAACTTCAAGTGAACGATTTGGAATTTCTAATCCAACCAAATTACGTCCTGGAATTGGAGCCTCAATACGGATTTGCCCTGTGGGAGCTTCAGTTGCCAGCGCCAAATCATTTGCAAGAGAGGTAATTTTTGATACTTTTGTTCCTTGTGCAATTTCAAGGGCGTATTGGGTAACTGCGGGGCCAAGATTTGCTTCTGCAACTCTGCTTTCAACACCAAAGCTCTGTAATGTTTTTTCGATTGTCGTTGCGATTTTATTGACATCTCCGCGTTCTGCTTTTTTCCCAGGATCATCTGCGAGAAGTGAAGGTGATGGATATTCCCACACACCACCAGGTGTCCCAGAAAGCATATTACTGACTAATTGTTCAGGTAATAATTCTTGCTCTTTTTTAGGAGGAGGTGGAGTATTCATTTTAATGGGCTGGATTGGTTCATCTTTTTGGGGTTGTCCTCCTTTGATGGTTAATGGTTTATTTTTATTCAATATAGTTTTTTCTCCCTTTTCAGTAGAAAATAATTTTCGTGGGATAAGCCGATTAAAAGTATCACCGATGTTGCTTAGCATTTCCAAAATTTCATCGATTGATGTATCAAAAAAGACAATAGTTCCGACTAATAATCCACCTATAAATACCAGGTCTGCTCCAGGGGTAGTGATAATTTCTTGAAGTATTGAAAAAAATTCTTGTCCAAATGCACCACTTTTTGTTATCCCAAGTAAGGAAGTATATATAAGCAGATATCCTACAGTAACATTTACTTGAGATAAATACATTTTAAGACGCATAAAAAGAAAACCGAAGAAAAAGAGAGCAAAGGGGAGGAGAATATCTAAGGATCCGAATTTGTCATGAGCCCAATTACTAACAGCCATTGTTGAATCACTTTTATGAACAACAGAAACGAGGAACAACACTCCAATAAGGAAGAAGGCCAAACTAAAAATAGTATAAATTGTTTTTTTCTTTAGTTTGAATTTTACAGATTTTTTTCTTCTTGTGGCTTTACGCTTGGGCATAGGTTTATTATAGACCCTCCCCCCTCATTTCGCAATTTTTTTCAAAAACAGATGCTATAATTACTATATGGCTGAAGATCAGCAGTTTTACATAGGGCAGAAAGTTGTTTTAGAAAAAGACGGAAAAGTTTTAATTCTTAATGATCCAGTATTTGGTGGCGATTTGCCTTGTGGTAAAATTCAAGTAGGTGAGACAGATGTTATCTTATCATTATAACGGGAAGTTTTTGAAGAAACAGGAATGATTATTTCAGTAGGCAAGCCATTTCTTACAAAGTACTTTGTTATGTCGAAAGAATCAATCGGGAAGAATCATCGAAATGCAGGAGAATTGTCATATCTTGTTTATTATACCGGTAGCTATGTTTCAGGGGAAATTCAAATAAGTGATGAGCATAATAGCTATATGTGGGTTGATAAAGATAATTATCAAAGATTAATTAACGACAGTCTTGGTAATACAACAAAAGCACTTGAGGTCTATTTTTTTCTGAAAGAAAGTTAAAATTATTGATTATTGATCGTTATCCCTTCAATTTTATCCCCGATTTGAATGCTGTTGACTACATCCATGCCGCTGGTGACAATCCCAAAATTGGTATATTGTCCATCAAGCCAATCGGCAGCTGTCTTTGTGATAAAAAATTGTGAATCGTTGTTAATTTGCGGATTATTGCCGCGTGCCATACCAATCGATCCGACAACGAATGGTTTTTGAGTTGTTTCAGCTGCCATTTCTCCTCCGCCGGTTCCATTACCATTGGGATCTCCACCTTGGATTACCCAGTCTTCAACACGGTGAAAGATTAGGCCTTTGTAGAAGTTACTGTCTGCTTTAACGATAAAATTTCTAACAGTATTGGGTGCCACATCTCCAAAAAGTATAATATCAATATCTCCTTTGGATGTTTTGATGGTTGCTGAAACAGATGCCGCGATTGGTCCCTGCATTGCATTAATTGCTTGTTGTTCATTGGCAGGTATTTGTTGTTGTGTTTGGGCACCTGCGACTTGTTGCTGCCCTTGCAGTTTTTGAAGGTTCGGTGAAGCAGTAGGAGAGATTATTTGAAACATACTTCCTTCAGGCGGAAGTGTCGGTGATGCTGTTGTTTTATTTCCCATAGCTCCTTCTTCTGTTGTAACAATTATACCAAAAAACACTGCGAGAATAATTGAAAAGAGGGCAATGTGAAACTTGTTCATCGCTGTTATTGTAACAAAAAATGCTGGTGGTTGCCAAATAAATTTGTGTAAGTTCGCATTGTGTATTATTCTTTGGTACAATTATGCTCATGAAACAGGATAATATTAGAAATTTTGCTATTATTGCACATATCGATCATGGTAAGTCAACGCTTTCCGATAGGTTATTAGAGTTGACACATACTATTGCCAAGGATAAATTGCAGGAACAATTTCTAGACCAAAATGTAATCAGTCGTAAAAGAGGTATTACTATAAAGCTTGCTCCTGTGAGAATGAATTATAAAAAGGGTGATACTGATTATCTATTAAATTTAATTGACACGCCTGGGCATGTGGATTTTTCTTATGAAGTTTCAAGAACTCTTGCAGCGTGTGAAGGAGCAGTGTTACTTGTTGATGCAACACAGGGTATTCAAGCACAAACTATTGCTCATTATCAAGTTGCTAAGAAGGAAAATTTGGTAATGATTCCTGTGTTAAATAAGATCGATCTTCCTAATGCACAAACAGATGCTGTAGTGAAGGAACTGCAAGAATTGGGGTTTGCGAAAGAAGAAATTTTGTTTATTTCAGCAAAAACAGGAGAGAATGTCCAAAAACTTTTGGATACCATTATAGAGAAAATTCCATCTCCTTATGGAAAAGTAGAAGCTCCATTGAGGGCTTTAATCTTTGATGCAGTTTATGATGAGTACAGGGGAGTAATTGCTTATGTACGAGTGGTTGATGGACATGTAAAGAAGGGAGAGCTAATTCAGTTTTATCAAAATAATCTTAAAACAAATTTGGTAGAGGTTGGTGTCTTTACTCCATTTTTGAAAGAAACAGACGGACTTGAAAACGGAGAAATAGGTTATCTGGTTGGAGGAATAAAAGATATCCGTCAAGCGCGTGTGGGAGACACTATTACATCTGCAACCGCGCAGTCAGTTGGGTTTGAACCGCTTCCTGGATACAAAACTCCTTTACCAATGGTCTTTTTCGGAATGTATCCGAAAGT
>Ga0206839_1037_pt1 | contig 34715 bp, 30 predicted proteins | sample Alteio_BWOrgCont_27_FD_152883 | JGI IMG/M metagenome (GOLD analysis project Ga0206839, IMG submission 152883) | Enriched cells from forest soil in Barre Woods Harvard Forest LTER site, Petersham, Massachusetts, United States -... | ecosystem: Environmental > Terrestrial > Soil > Temperate forest >... | reverse complement strand
ATTCCTTATGAAAAACATTCACAGACCAGCCGTCAAATATGATATGATGCACCACCAACCCTAATAAATAGGTTTCCTTATCCAGCTTAAATAACTGAACCCTGAATAACGGAGCCACGCAAAGGTCGAAAGGAAGAGTGGCTGCAAGCTCTATAGCATTTTGCGCATTCTTTACACCTTCTTCTTTTGTCATATAGCACAGGTCCACAAGTTCTATAACAGCCTGCACATGATTCATGATATGCAGCTTTGCCTGTCCGTTCATCACTGCTACACAGGAGCGCAACGATATATGCCTGTCTATAAGTGCCTGCAATGCCTGCTTCAGGCAAAGTACATTCACTGCACCTTTAATACTGATGGCATAAGGTATATTATAGGCTGCACTTTTCTTGTTTGCGAGGTGCAAAAACCATAAGCCAGACTGGTTAGGCGCCAATGATAGCTGGTGGCTATTACTATTCGCTGTTGCGATAGGTAATGGTTGATGAATAGTATGTGTTATAGTATGATCAAATGATTCCAGCAGGCTTTTAGGTGTAGGGTGAGCAAAAACACTGCGGTAATTAATAGCAGCGCCAAACACTTGCTTCACCTCATATATAATAGTATTCACTTTTAACGAAGTGCCGCCGAGATCAAAAAAATTGTCGTTGACGCCAACCCCTAAAAATTCAAGCACTTTTTCAAAAATATGCACCATTTTCACCTCCGCCCCCGTCACAGCATCATCTGCCGCATAACCGAGTTCAGGCCTTGGGTTTCCCGGCAAAGGAAGCTGTTCCCGGTCTATTTTCCCATTGGCAAGCGTGGGAAATTTATCCATCAGCACCCACCGCTCCGGCAGCATATAATCTGGCAGTATGCCCGCAAGCTCCTTACGGAGTGAGGTTACAGATACATTATCTTCATTTCCCGGAACCACGTAAGCTACCAGCATTTTTTCGGTGGTAGTCATTTCACAGGCTTTTACTACCGCATGTTTTACTCCATGCAATTGCTTTACCGCCAGTTCAACCTCCATTAATTCTATGCGGAAGCCACGCACTTTTACTTGCTGGTCATTGCGCCCGGCATATACTATTTTACCGTCTTCCTGCAATCGCACAAGGTCTCCTGTTCGGTACACTCTTATCTCTCCATATGCTGCAGAATGGTAATTAATAAAAGTTTTTTCGGTCAGTTCTTCCCTGCCTAGATATCCTCTTGCAATACTCGGCCCTGTGGCTAACAGTTCACCTGTTTCGCCCGGCAATGCCTCTTGCCCGTTTTCCTTGATGATAAATAATTTTGTCCCCGGTAAGGGGTCTCCAATGGTTATTTTTTCACCAGGTATTAATCTACCGCCTGAAAGATTGGCCACTGCTTCAGTAGGCCCGTATAGGTTCCATGCTTTTATACCGGGCAGCAGTTCGTACGTTCTTGAAACAAGCTGATCGCTCACTGCCTCACCTGAAAGAATAATGCAATCAGGCCCGGTTAAACTGGCATCTTTATGCTGTTGTTTCCAGTTTAGTATTTCATTCCACAAAGTAGGTACACAATACAACGCATAACCCGGATGATGGGTATACCATTGTAATAATTCCAACGGCTGCCTTACCATATCGGGTGGCAGTATGTGCAATGTATATCCTTTGAGCAATGCGCTGTAAAATTGCGTTACACCGGCTGCAAAACTCATGGATGAGGTAAGCGGTACCTTTGCGCTTATCGCGGCTGCAAATGGCCCTGTTGTCCAATCTAAATAATAACTAAGGTTGCGATGCTCTATGATCACACCTTTAGGCTTCCCGGTAGAGCCGGAAGTATACAATATATAGGCAGCATTATCCGGCCTCAGTTCCACTTTCGGGGAATGTTCATCTCCCTGCTTCGTTATCCACTGGCTGATATTATAATTCAGGATGTCAATGCCATCCACCGCCACCTGTTGCGCAGGAGTAGTTATAAGCAATTGCGCATCCGCATCTTTCAATATTGTTTCGATTCTGTGAGCAGGCAATGATGGGGATAGATGTATATATGCCCCGCCGGATTTTAGTATCCCGATAATTGCAACCGCAAGAGATAAACCCGGCTCCATGCAAATACCCACTTTTGATTCCGGGCGGATGCCTTTGTTTATAAGATAATGAGCCAGCCTATTGGACAGCGTTTCAAGCTCCAGGTAAGTCAATACCTCTGTTCCGCAAGATATGGCAACAGCATATGGCTGCCGGCCTGCAACCTCGCTAATTTTCTCATGAACAAAAAAATTCGGCGCCGTTACTTCCCCCGCTCCAACCGGTTTTTCACCTATATATACTGCATTGGCCTCAATCATTGGTTTTCATGGTTTATACAAAATATATTTTCTACTTGCTATCAGCGGGAAATACTGATTATATCCAGTAAATCTGACCTTTCCAGTTCTGTTTTTTCAGTTGGCAATGTTCCAATGAGGTATTTTAGTTGCACCACGTTGCTATAAATATTGTAAGCTAATTGGTAACTCTGCGCCCTTGTTTCTGCAAAATCCTGGTATGCAGATATAATATCCAGTTGGCTGGCTGCGCCTAATTTATATTTCTTAAATTCATTCTCGTATGTCTTCTGTTGGTATCCTGCAAGCTCCCTGTTCGATTTATACAATTGGATCAGGTTATTCAGATTCGAAATTAAGGATATGATACCATTATTCGCTTCATACTTCGTCTTTTCCATCATCTCTTTCTGGTATTCATAATTCGCCGTTCTGTTCAGGTATTCCCCCCTGTTTATTTCATTTTTTATAGGCAGGTGGTATGCAAGCGTTATATACACGCTTTGTCCTGGGTAGGGGCTATTGAACGTATTGGAGAATTCACTCTCCGGCTGGTTAAGCTCGGCGCCATAATGATAATAGCGCACTCCGAGGTCAAGCTGGTTCATTAATGCATTTTTCGCACCCTTCATCTCCATTTCAGCGCCCATTTGGTTATACTCTAGGCTCTTCATGTAGGTAGATTTTTCTATCAGTGAATCAGCCTGCGTAAGGATGTCATTATTCATTGATTTTATGGAGATCAGGTTAGGGTCGGTGATACTGTCTGTGCAGATGGGCAGATTATCATTCACGCCTGCCAGGTCTCGTTTTTCATTACCCTCTATTTTATTGAGCAGGTAATATGCGTTATACAAATTGTTTTTTGCGTCTATCAGCTTTTCCTTATATCCATATATAAAGCTCTGCGCCCTGTCCAGCTCCACTGCCGCTATCTGGTTATGCTGTATCAGTTCCTGTATAAACCGCTCATACCTGCCCGATTCTTCTACGTCCTTCTGGCGAACATTATAAATAGATAACGCCGTCTGATACTGCACATATGCAGCAGCTACATCGCGCACATACTTTACCACATCGTCAGATAGCGAATATTTTTTTGACTGGTAGTAATCCTTCAATGCGAATATCGAAGCATTGGTTGTATTATACTTGCCCAGGCCGCGCAATATCGGAAGCGTAATGCCCCCCCAATACCCGGAAATATTAACTATCTGCTTGGGTATCAGCATTGCCAGGCGCTCCGCGCCAAAACCTGCGCTGAAATACACCCCATAGCTCGTAGGCACTACAAAGCTGGCGTTTGCCTGCCTGTAGGTACCGTATGTGATCGTAGGGTCTGTACCATTATTATCAATATTCGTAAGGTCTAAGTAAGGGTTTAAATGGCCGTGCGCATTCTGGAGGCTCCCCCTGATTTGCTCTGCGGAAGATTTAGATAAGCGGATGTTATAATTATTTTCCAACCCCACCCTTAATACGTCACCAAATGAAATAGTATTGCCCAGGTAGCTATTTTGCCCCAAACAGGAAAAACAGGTTATTAAGCCACATAATGCAATGGTAGCAGATTTATAACCCATAACCCGGAGCAATTGAAAATTAACCATTCAATAAAAATGTTTTTTTAAAACAGCTTAAACATTATATAATCTGGCTTTTTACGAGTTTATGAAAAAAGCCTTCCTTTTCAGTCAATTCTTTAAAAGTACCTTCTTCCACTATTCTGCCTTTGTCCATTACTATAATGCGGTCTGCATTCATAATCGTACTCAGCCTGTGGGCGATTACGATACGTGTTGCCCGCAATTTTTCTATGTTATCACTCACCACTTTTTGTATCTCGTTATCCAATGCGCTCGTAGCCTCATCAAACATCAGTATCTTAGGTTTGCGCACCAGCGCCCTTGCTATCACCAGCCTTTGCTGCTGCCCGCCTGACATGGTGCCGCCACCCGGAGGTAATATGGTGTGCATTTTCAGCGGCAGTTCATTAATATCTTTATCCATCCCAGCCTTGCGTGCCGCTTCCCATGCGTCTTCTTCTGTATAATTAGCATTCCCAATGATGTTATACAGCACAGTACCCTGCATGATCTTACCGTTTTGCAGCACCACACCCAATTGGTCACGTATCACGCGGATATCCACATTGCGCATTTCATGCTGGTCAAAAAGAACAGACCCTTCCTGGTAATGTTCAAAACCGAGTAAAATGCGATATAAAGTAGATTTTCCGGAACCCGAGCTTCCCACAAGAGCCACAAATTCTCCCGGCTTTATCTTTAAATTTATATCCTTCAATATCCAGTCCGGTGAATCTTTATATTTAAAATGCAGGCCTGATATTTCAATGCTTCCATTAAGTTGCCCTGGATCTGTTTTGTCATCAAAGTCTTCCATATCAGCCTGCAAAATCGGCTTGAATAATTCGTAAGTAGGTTTAATGCTCAGTATAGGCACTGTAACCATAAAAGTCTGTATCAATGCACCCTGGAAAGCCAGGTAAGCTGTATTGAATGCAATAAAATCACCGATCTGGAATCCATTATGAGCATCTACCAGCAGGTGGTCAATGCGTATATATATCAATAGGGACGCAAGTATAGGGAACGTAACAGTAAAAATACTGGCCACAATAAGCAGGCTTTGCTTTTTTGCATAATGCTCTTTTTGCAGTGCAAATTTTTCAGCCCATATGCCAAAAACTTTTTCCTTACTATCTGTGAGGCGTATTTTGCAGATCCCCCTGATGGCCATCATCATAAAGCCGGATATAATAGCTTCCATACGGCGGAAGTTGGCCACATGGTCATAGGCAAGCATACTAATGATCAAAGTAAAAACAGCTACCGCTGTACCAAGTACCAGCGCTAACAAAGCAAGACGCACATCATAAAAGAACATAAGTGCGAGATAAAATACAGAGAAGATACCCGAGCTGATAGCCCCCATTACACTTGCTGAAAGCGTCGTGCGTATTTTTTCTATCCCCAGGCTTCTTTCTGCAAGATCACCCGGATTATATTGGCTGAAGAATGGTACTTTTAATGAAAGGATACGGTCCCACAGCGCAGATTGTAATTTATAGCTCGACTTACCTTCAAACCGCAACACTGCCAGCGCCTTGGTAAAATTCATCAGCCCTATTACTATTACCGCAAACAATAACAGGAAGCCTAAATTCAGCAGTTCCGCCGTTTTTCCACCCGGTATCACCTTATCAAATATATACCCCGATGCAATAGGAATCAGCAATGCCAGCAATGCCCCTATAACCCCTATTACCAAAAACATAGTCACATCGCCTGCTGTAAACTGCAATGCAAATTTCAGCAAGTCCATCGGCTTAGGAGATCCTTTCGGTAGCGGCGTGAAAAAACTATACGCCTCATCTGACAGCAGTGACGCCACATCCGCATCTACATACATTTTTTGCTTATTCTTCAGGTCATGAAGAATGTAGGCACTATTTCTCTTAGGGATCAGGGCCACAGGCACATTAGTGTCCTTCATATAGCCCAGCATGGCGCCGTGATTGTTTTCCCACCAGTTATTGGCAAGATGCACCCTCCGTGCCCGTATATTAGATGCTCTGAGTATATTTTTTAACGGGCTTTCAAATTTATTAACACTTTTAAACCCTTCCCGGAATGTTATCTTTTCATATTTGCCTATTATCTGGCATATTTCCAGCAATCCCTTTTCTTTCATAAGGCTTGCTGTCTTCACGTCCTCACCCGCATGCAGTGTCTTCACCACCTTCAGGTCTTCATTCTGCGCATTCTTTGATACGATCTTGCCAAGGTGCCCCAATGAATCTTCTACCGCATTCCTTCGGAAATAATAGCCACTGCGCACCTGCTGGTACTTTTTGGCGGTAGCAGTCAGGTATGCCCGCCCAAAATAGTGGTCCAGCAACTTGTTTAAGCCCACTAATTGTTTCAGCAATTCCTGGCTATGCACCAGTTTATCTGTTGTTAATATAGTTACCTCTCCTGCATTTTTGAAGTGATAGTGGAATTGCCTCGTTATTGGCGCATGCATTCGCCCAAACCTGTCCAGGTCAAGGTCTCCAAGAAACCTGGTATCTTTCGGTAAGTTGGACAGCCATTTTATCTCGTGCGGGGTTTGGCTGGCATAAACAGAATTGGCAGTAACATATGGAGCTGATTCATCAAGGTATAATGTATCCGGTGGCTCCACAATATCAGGGAAAATACTTAATAGATGCCCCATCCCCGTATTTAGCTTGCTTGTTTTAGCCTGTGTGTCTTCCTGCAGGGCAAAATCTTCCAGGCTCCATCTGTTAATCGGCAATTCTACGCCATGAGATGTGAGCATCAGATCCGCAAGGTCATTTACAGGAAAAGAACAAAAAACCAATGGCCCCTTTACTTCAAAAAGAAACATCCTGCGCCCTATGCCATCGCCTAACCGCTCGATATAATACACATCAGCGATCATGCCCTCACCAATCTCAAAAAAAACAGGTTCAGCCGATTGAAGCGAATAATGAGAATTCGGTGTGATCAATATTTCGTGCTTTGCCATCAGTTTGTTTTAATTGAGTCTTAACTATGTTTCACCAATTGATAATATAATTTATCTTCCTGCGCCATCAGCTCATCATGGGTGCCGCGCTGCACCACTTTCCCATGGTCCATTACTATTATTTCATCACAATCTTTTATCGTACTTAACCGGTGAGCTATTGTTATAGATGTGCATCCTCTTCTCCGTATGTTATGGTCTATAATCCTTTCCGTATCGGTATCCAAAGCCGATGTGGCCTCATCCATAATAAGAATCGTTGGGTTTGTCACCAGCGCTCTTGCTATTTCTATACGCTGGCGCTGGCCGCCGCTATAGTTCGAGCCGCCAGGCGCCACCTTGCTGCTATAGTTATCTGGGCGTGCAACTATAATATCATGTATACATGCATCTTTTGCAGCCTGCACAATGTCATCATACGGCATAGTCTTGTCCCACATGGTAATATTATCTGCCACAGTGCCCATAAAGAGGAATATCTCCTGGTCCACCATCGAAAGCGAATGCCGCAGCACATCCGGATGTATCGTATTTCGGTCTCTGCCATCAAAGCATACAGACCCTGTCCACGGCTGGTATAGCCCAGCAATCACTTTTGCAACCGTTGATTTTCCCGAACCAGAACCACCTACCAGCGCTATACGCTTACCTGGGGTGACGATAAGCGAAAAATCTTTTATCAAAGGCTCTGCAAAATGGTCATAGCCAAAAGTCATGTTTTTGATTTCTATATGCCCTGTCAGGTGCGACTCAGGAATAGAGATAGTATTTACATTGAGTTCTTTTTCTTTAAACAGTGGGTCTACCTCAGTGGCCATTGCATCCTTCAGGGTATCCATATTGCTCTTCGATAGTTGTAACTGGCCACCCATGTCCACCACATTTTTTATAGGGTCTGTAAAATTGGTCATCAGGCTTTGGAAGGCTATGAACACCCCTACGGTCATACTCCCTTTCATGATCAGTAATCCGCCCAGTATAATGATGATAGCAGTATTCAACTGTGAAAGAAACCCCGGCAATACATCCAGGAAACGGGAAGTAAGCCCCAGCTTCTGGTCATTATTTACAGAGCTGGTAAGGTATCCCGCCCACAATTCATAAAAATCATTTTCAGAGCCGCTGGCTTTGATTGTTTCCATCTGCTCTATGCCCACACCCGCGGTGCTGAATGTCTTTTGGCTGTTTTCAAACAACACCTGGTTCAGTGCCGTGCGTTTTGAAGATATAATATTTAATGCCACCAGGTTCAAAAGCGTGGTAGACACACCTACTATAGTAAGGGGGATACTGTAGTTGATCATTACGACCCCGTATAAAATAACACTGCATAAGCTGAATACAGCAGTAGTAAGGTTTCGCGCCAGCAACGTGGCAATAGTATCATTCAGTTGTATCCTCTTGAATACCTCTCCCGGATGGCGGTTGGTAAAAAAGCTGATAGGCAATTTAAAGATGTGCTCAAAGAATTTTGATGATTCTATAATGCTCATGCGCAGTTCCGTTTTTAGCACCTGCTGTTGTTGCAGGTATGCCAGCAGACCGCCAATAATCATCAAAGCCACCATAAAAGACAGCATAGGTTTAAACCAGTTACTCTGGTTCTGGATCACTATATCATCAAAAAATAGTTTATTGAGGCCGGGCAGGAGCACGCCGGGTAAAATAAGAACCAACCCAACCACGAAAATAAAAATGAAACTAGGTAAATTATATTTCAGCCTGTTCCATATCTGGCTTATAAAGCCGGAAGTTTCTTTTTCTATCAGGAAACCCGGCCCCGGAGTGCATTCTATTATTTGCCCCCTGTACTGGCTCTCCAGGTCGCTGCGGCTCATCGTCACATTCCCTTCAGCAGGGTCATTTATTAAAAATGTATTATTCCTTACTCCTTTTAATACTACAAAATGATTATCCCTGAAAGGAAGTATATACGGAAATTGTTTGGTACTAAAAACGTCTACAGGCATATCTGTTACCACAGTCTCTATCCCAAGCTGGGTAGCAGCCATCAATAATTTATCTTTCGATACGCCATTATTATTCACCCCGCAAAGCGCGCTCACCTTCTCTCTCGACGGATAAGAGTTATAATACGCCATGATCATCGAAAGGCAGGTCGCACCAGACTCCCCGGCCTGCATTTGTATGATCGCAGGTACGCTGTTTTTTTTCTTTAATGGCATTATATAGTTTTTTCGAAACTAACTATGGTAAACTATTGGAAATATTCTTTGAATATCGGTATAACGTAATCTATCGGAGCTTTCTGCTTCACAGATACGAATGCATTGCAGAGGGTTCCTGTTTGCAGGGAAAAAGGTGGCCCTTTTTTACTGGAACATGCATACTTGCAGAAAGTAGTCGTATCTCTCCTCAGGTGCACCACCACCTCATACACAGGGCCATTCTTGGTAATTAATGCCACAAGGTCCGGGTCATTCAATTGCACATTAAGAGATCCCTGGGACGATACATACTTATTCACGGATATAACATCACCAAGCAGCCATCCATATAGATTATGATCCATAGTGAATGGTTCTATCTGCACCTCCATTCCCGCCTTGATGGGCGAATTGGAGTTAAATGGTATAAACAGGTCCAGCTTCCGCGAATCTTCATTATTATTTTCTTCTATCGTAAATAAGCTTTGGCCCGATTTCACAATATCATTGGTATTCGAAGTAATAGCGGTAACAATGCCATTTGCTGTTGCTCTTATATTTGTCTGGAGATCGAATGCCTTTTCGCTCTCTTTTATCTTTTTGTCAAGGTTGGCTATCTGATCCGTAATGTCTTTTTCCTTCATAGAGTTGGTTAGTGCATATTCTTTCTTGCCCAATTCTATATTTATGAGGTCTTCATTACTTTGATTTCTTGCGGTGCGTGCCTGGTTAAGATCATCCTTTGTCTTAAAAAACTGCTCGTATGTTATCAGGCCATCAGCGTATAATTGCTGCTGCTCTTTTTCCCGCTGTTCCAGGAATTGTATTTTGGTATCATAATTGGCTATTTGCTTTTTCACCCGTTCTCTCTGCGCCCCGGTTGATACTGTCTTTATGCTTTGATTTTCAGTGTTGTTCGTTTTTAAATAGTTAGCATGCTGCTGCATCACATCCATTTGATTATGCAACTGCGCTAGCTCCTGCTCCAGTTCCGGTTGCGAAATCGTTGCAAGCAATTGTCCTTGTCTTACCGTATCCCCTAAACGGCAATATACATCCTTTAGTTCTCCCTGGTAACGGATCACTACCGGGTGCAGTCCTTTAATAGTCGTAATTTGCCCTATCCCCTGTATTCTTGTAGGAATTGATCCCCATACCGACCATACAAGCGTAAGCAATACAAGCGCAACAAGTGCTGATATAGACAGCCAATGGTATGGATGGGTTATTTTTAGTAATTTATTGAGCTCATCAGGCGTTGTTGCCTTGGCTGGCGGTGTGTTATTGGGGGCACCAGGCTTAATAACGTTATCTATACCCATTTTTTAAACTTTTTTGGATACGGAATTTTACTATACGGCTGTTAAATATATTTATATTAAACAGCGATATAGTACTTCCTTATGGTAAAATCAGAGACAAACAATAAAATAATAACTGGGATAGACATTCCAGTTATTTTCCAATAATAGACAATAAAAAATTAATTACCGTATTTCAACTGATCACGAACTTCCTGGGGCACAGGACAAGTGATTTTACCATTGGCATCCCGGTACTTATCAATATCCATTGAACTGATAAATGAAGCAACATCTACATTGCTTTGCCCATTAGTGCTGGCACCAATAGATGATATAATTTTACTTACGAGACTGCTTACACCAGAACTGCCATTACCAACACCACTGCCCCCACCTCCCATAAACTGGGCAGGATTGAATGGTATGGCTGGTGTTCCTGTAGCTGCAGGTGCAGATGGTGCTGACGGTGCCGTTGGTGCTTTTGGCGCGCTTGGCGCAGTTGGTGCTTTCGGAGGAGTAGGAATTGGTGGTGTAGACCGAATTTTGTTGTTGTTCATGTGTGCTTTTTTGAAGGTGAAAAATTTGATTTTATGATTAACTTATTGACTGTTTTTCTCACAAACTTTCCGAAAGATAGGCATTTAAAAAACAAATTTCCAACTTGGAAACAATATGTTAATATATTTCGCTAATATTGCAAGTAAACGTAATTCTTAAAGGTTTGAATCTATTTTGCATAAAATTATTATAAAATATGTTAAACATTGACAAACAAATATTTAATATCATCTTATTATCTTTAAGTTAATTACATATATTAAAAATATAATTACCGCATTTTTTGAAAATAGAATTCTATTGTGTATTGTTTGCGCACTTGCAACTACCAATGCTGGTGCCTGCAGCATATAATAACTCCATTCGCATGCAGATGCAATAACTAAAAAATATTCTTGGATTTTGATTCTTTGTATTAAATTGGCTGCCATAGCGTACATACATACTACCTTTTCTTTAAATTAATCATATAATGGAAAGTAAAAAAGACAATAAGATAATAATTGTCCCAATACTAATTGTACTTGTATTTATTTTTTCCATTATAGGCTATCGCCAGGTAAGCGGAAATGAATTTTCATGGCCTGGAGTGATCTATGCTACTCTAAGCTACTTTACCCTGGAAAATATGAAACCGGAAGAGGCTACAAATAATATATACCTCTTAATAGCAAAATACCTCGCAGCGGCCATACTCGGATTGGGAATATATAATTTAATGTATAAGTATATTTCTCGTCAATTCATAAGGTTTAAAATAAAATTCGGCTATAACAATCATGTTATAGTTTTCTCTACAAAACTCATAGGTGTAAACTTCTTATCTGATCTGCTCGAAAACAATTATAAAGTAATATTAATTGAAGACCCTTCGGAAGATCCCTACTTTGAAAAAATTGAAAAAGATGGGGTTATTATTTTCAAAGAGACGGAGCACAATGCAAAACTTTTTGATACGTTAATGGTCAATCATGCCAGTTCCTGTATAGTAGCTTATGCTGATGATAGCCGGAATATAGAATTATCCTTAAAACTGATCAGGTATTTACGCGATAGCGAATTTAAACATACCGTGCGGATATTGACACACATTGAAGAAAACAACAATCTTGAAGTAATCAAAGATTATATAGATGTAAGTAATGCAGATGCAAAGTTTGACCTGGAAATTTTCAACATACACAGTTCTGCGGCAAAGAAAATATATGATCATTTCCCACCACATAATTATTTCAACTTCGACCCTTCAGAACATAATAATGCAATAGCCGTAATTGGCTACAACCAGGTAGCTGAAGACTTTATCATTGAAAACCTGATACTAAGTCATTATAAAGATTGCAAAAACATCAAAATATACCTCGTTGATAAAGAAGCAGATAATATCCTGCACGATTTCATGTATAAGTATCCTTTCTGTAAGGAATTTATAGATATTATAGCTGTCAAACTCTTAAATAATAAATTTTTTGCAAATTTCAACCTGTCTAAAGAACTGATAGAAAAACTGAGTAAAGTAAAATCCGTTTACTTTTTTGGCGATAGCGGTTCTGAGCTCATGAATATGGCAGCACGTTTCCGCCAGTTCCTTTCCGGGCAAAGTATGAATTATCTCCAGACGCCTATCGTCATTTGCTATCCCGAAGATATCAGTATCATGAAGCTCCTTGACTTGGAAAGGGAAAGTTCGGAAACACTATCCAACACCTTTAAAAACCAGCTCAACATCAACTTTGTAAACATGATCTCCGATACCTGCACCAGCCGCAGATTATTGGAAGAAAGTGAATATATAGATCTTCTTTCAAGAATCATTAACTATTACTACTCTATAAAGTACGAATTTGAATGGGTGTTAAAAGAAAAATGGCAAGTAACCGATGCCTATCCGCTCATTGCATCTATAGAGAAAAAATGGCAGGATCTTTCAGATAAAAGCGCTGCGCTGTCAGAAAAGGACATTGAGCAATTGGTATTGCAAAGTATAGCAGATTTTACTAAGAAGAGCGTGGATACTTTAAAGCCTTCTTTCAGCATCAAAAAATGGTGGGACCAATTATCTTATCATAAAAAGAGCGCTAATAGATATGCGGCCAGGCATCTTGCTGTGAAAATAAATATTATGAAAAATATTGGCTGCTATCCGCTCACACATGAAAACATATTAAACTCCTTCCATATTATAGCACCTATTGAACATAAGCGGTGGAGTGCAGAAAAAATGACACTGAATTATAGGTATGGCATCCTGCCCGAAGATAGAAAAGCTAAGAATATCGCTAAAGAAATATTGAAAATACATGACCAACTGATACCATATAATAAACTCGATGACCAGAACAAGGAAAAAGATCTTAACATCTTCCTGCTTATGCCATTGTTAAGTGCGCTGAAAGTAGAAATAAAGAAATAACTCCATTCATCACACCCTGTTAATAAATAATATGTAGATACTTGCAGAGAAGTAATAGTATTGTAATTGCAACTACTGTTAATGAAACGTACTTTACTCATTATTCTTTTCACTGCATTCACCTATTCTTGCTTCGCGCAGACCTATATTTCTTTTGTACCCAGCATTACCAACAGCCCCGGAACAGTTGCAGAAAAATCAAACCTTTCGTTTGAATTAGGCCGGCAATGGGATGTGTTCAGCCTTGGCCTTGATATTGGCAAAACAAGTCTCGGCAAAAACTATGGCAGGGATACAACTGTTTACCTCGAAGTAAGGCCTAATCTCAATATATTTCAGCAAGGCAGGTTCACCAATACCCTTACACCGGGCGTTGGTTGCATTTTTAATGCCAAAGAAACCCTTGTCACTGAATTCACATCAGGCATCGAATACACCTTAAGCCCATTGATCCATATTAACATCTACTTCGGCCAGTATTATTATAGCGGGAATATATCAGCCAGTACCACCACGTTTTTTGGCTTATCTATCATGAAATATTTTGCTCCCTCTCACGCAAAGGCATTGCTTAGTGGGAAAAAAAGTGGGGACAAATAATAAACTACGTCTCCCTTTGGTAAAGGGAATGATATCTACGAGAATTTATTCTTCCGTTTAAAACTGAAATTTATAAAGGGCGTTCTGCGGTTACCGATCCTGTTAAGCAGGCCAAGTTGTATTAAGTGCCCTTCCCTGCATTCATTAAAAACACCAATCTGCATGCCCCTGCAATACGTCACCTTGTTCCTGATCGCCAGGCAAAGGCCGTTGAAACGGTAGTGCATATTCATCATGCCACTGATTTCCAGGCCATTCATTTCATTTGTCCAGCTACTGATCACATTTATTCCTACTCCTGTGGTGCTGGTGCCAAACTGGGCAGTGCTGATACTGACGCCCCTTATCTTCGCACGGGTTGAGGTATCATTCCACGGAAATTTACCGCTAGATAGCAACGGTACATCCCTTGTACTGTCATTATTAAAAGGGCCGTACACACAGCCGAATGCTTCATAAAACCACAGGATGATGGTTGCGGGATTTGCTTCTACATTTAGCCCATTTACAACCAATGAATATTTTTTAGGAGCAGCCCAAATGCCCACAGCAACCCCATCTATCTCTGCAGAATGGCCTGTTGGTGTGAACCATAGGCCGGGGTGGCAGCGGGGAGCTGCGGTATCAGGTAGCGGGGAATGAGGCACTTTGGGAGTAGCTGATGGATGTTGTACACTTTGTTTCCGGGAACCGGTGTCGTAACGATATTGGCCACTGGTTGGCAGCACAGCCAGTGTAAGCAGCATAATGAGGAGACTTTTCATATGGTTGGTGGTTTGATGAAAGAATACCCAAAACTATTCCTCTTGCATCGGCTGACATTTGATAAAAATCAAATAAACGCGGCTTTCCAGGAATTTGATAAATATCAATTGCGTGCTGATAAGGAATGATAATTGAATAAAGTCCACCATATTGCGAAGTTATTTTTCTTTTTTTCAAGGCGGGAAAACTGCGAATAGCAAGCTATTTAAGGCTTTCCCAACACAGAAAAAATGGAAAAGAACAAGTAAGATAATAGACTTTATTCAATTATCGTTCCTTAATCGGGAGACAGCGCTTATTTTTATAGGCACAAACATCTTGCAAAATGCTACAGGCACTTCACAACCAGATCAATAAAATACACCCCATAAGCGAGGAAGTAACTGCGGTGCTGGATAGTTGCTTCGAGATCATAGAAGTGCCCCGGAAGCAAATGCTGTTACGGGACGGCGAGACCTGTAACTACCATTATCTTGTGTTGAGTGGTCTTGCCAGGATGTACTACATTAAAGATGGGGAAGAGGTATGTTCGGTATTCATCGAAGAAAATTCGTTCTTCAATGCCGCTCAAAGTTTTTATACACGCAAGCCAGGTTATGAATATATAGATACCATAGAACCGTCCACGCTTGCCCGGATACACTACGATCACCTGCAGCGACTGTACCATGCTCACCCCGAACTCAACATTATTGCCAGGGTAATCACGGAGCACTACCTCGTAAAGAGCCAGGAGCGGCTATACCTGCTACGCAGGCAGACAGCCGAAGAACGCTATGTTTATTTTGCTGAGCATTACCCTACCCTGTTGCAGCGTGTGCCGCTTAAATACATTGCGTCCTACCTGGGACTTACATTAGAAACGTTGAGCCGCATCAGGAATAAGATAAGAAAATGATGTTCCTGCCAACCTCACAAGAAATCTTTCAACAGAACTCCCTTAGCTTACGCAAATTTTGAAATGATCATCCTATATCATCAATCAGAATTTCACGGATACGCAATTCCTGCATGACCAAAGAAACACCTACAACGGTTAATCCAAACAAGAATATCAGAAGTCCAAAACCAGTATCGTATTGTTGTACGCAAATTGAGCTGCTCCCAATTATATAGAATCCAACAATCCAGAAAAATAGAGAAGCAATTTTCATAGTACTGCAATTTTACAAATAGTGAGTTAATAAAAACAGCACTAAGGTAGCCTTTAAAGTTAAATAATGCACTCATGTTGAAAAGCAACAAAATGCTATTTAAGCCGCCTCCCTGAAAGGAGGCAACTGCGGGAAGGCATCTGCGAAGCAGCAGAAACTAATGAGCTATCACTACCTTGCCAATGTTAGTGCTGCGATTCGTCTCATTACATAGAATCACATAAACACCAGGCGGGAATAAACTGGAATTTATCTTCATATTCTCAGCATTGATGGGTGTGGTATATACCGTTTGCCCCAGCACATTTATTACAGATATGGATGCACCCCTGGTATCCACATTATCAAAGGCAATGTTGATGGCTTGATTAGCAGGGTTAGGATATATGGCAACCGTGGAGGAGGTATTTTGAACGTTTTTAACAGCGGTGGCATCGGCATTGTACACATAAAAATACTGGCTATACCCACAGCCAAAATCGTCATGCTCTCCTTCATTTTTCAGGCCACTGGCTGAGGTGTTGGTTGTATAGGTATAGCCATGCATGGGAAGGTTTGCACCGGTAAGCTTTTTAATCAATAGATAACCCGGACTGTAGCCAGTTAAGCTGTAGTCGAAAGCCCACCAGTGCAGGCCTGCACAAAAGCCGGGTGAGCTTACGGTAAATTTATAGTATCCCCTGGCAGGCAATACCACGGTATCCATATAGAGTGTGCTATCGATTGTATTGGCACGGGAGGAGATGGTATCACCATTTATATTGGTAATATACCAATTGGCATCCGCGGGATTTGCATTTAGGTTTGTCCCATCAGCAGCCAGATTGCTCGTTAGCATTTTAATGACGATTGTATCCGGCCAGTTAGGGGCTACTATAAACTGGGATCTCATGGTGTCATTGGTTTGATCTGCATCGGTAGCGCCATTTACACCGGTTATAGCCACAATAAACGGAAATGTGCCTGACTGCGAGGTGGAAGACATATATGCCAGGCTTGCAGACGCTGGCAAACTGATAACTGTATCTGCCAATGCCGCCAATGAACCGTTCCATACGTAACTCTGCATGGTAGAATCTGCAACTCCGTATTGAAACGCTACATTATTGATAGTGGTACTGCCTGAATTATGTATGTGCACAATGGGTACATTATTCGAGGGATTTTCTCTGAAATGTTGTGGGCTGGAAGAAGGTGCAATAATATCTTCTATAGATGCGTCAAGGGCTTTGTTGATATTGCCATAATAGACCACTGATGCGCTGGCGTCATAATTTCCCGACGGACTTGCAACCGTGTATGGCTCAAAGGATACATTAATGCTATAATTTGCGCCGGCACTTACACCTGGTAAGGGATCGTAGTACGGCACTACAGATGCGCCGGGGCACCAGTTGGATCTATTGTACAACCATGTTCCGCCTTGGGGATATAATTCACCTAAACCACAATCACGCCATATATACTGCTGTAATATGGAAGTGGCATTCAAATAGAGCTTGTAATAATGCTCTGCAAATTCACAACATTGGTTAGCGTCAGAACCATGCCCGGTGACAATAAACCTGAATGCAGCACTGACGGTACCTGCCGGGGCTGTTTCACTAAGAGCGGGGAAATTATTATCAATTGGATTTGTTGCGCTTCCGTAAGTTCCTCCGTGAGCATATAGCGGCGTGATGGCAATGGTATTTCTATCGGGGGTGCCTTCTATGAATATAAACTTAGTGTATATCCCATAACCGGGAGATCCTACCCCAAGTGCACTATTAATGGTGATGCTGCCCTGGAGCAAGGGAGCAAAATCGGTAACATCAAATACATAGTCTTCTGACCAGTTGGGCGGAGCGGGAAAACGAGACCAGCCTGAGGTGGCAAACGGGGTAATAATGCGATCAAGCTCTACGGTATCTCCGGAAGGGGATTTGAGCGTAACGTTTCCTATATAATCCCATTGATGGCAATAGGTGGACCCGGGGGCACATGGGTGTGAATTTAGGGTATAGACAAGGAAGATTTTCCTGTATGATTTGGTGGGTAATACTAATGTGGTGTCATAACTGGCGCTGCCGTCTGCGTTTAAAACAGGACTTGTTAAAACAATAGTAGTATCGCCAGGATTAGCAAACGCTGTTATGGTGCAGAAAAAAAGCACTGAAAAAAGAAATGCATAGTATATGTGTTTCATCTTTTATTATTTTAGTATTTCTTACCTAATGAATGATATTGACTATCCCTGCTCAACAGCTAATAGAGATGATAAAGTTTGTTCTCCTCGCAGGGTGTAATTTATTTTCGTCGTAAACCCCTGCGGGAGCTATTTTCCTTCTGATAAAAACAAAAATAATGTTTATTGTCTTAACTCACAAACATCGGGGATTGGCAGCAAGAATAATTACCTCATCAATTGCTCATAATCCATCACCTGGTAAGTGGTAGTGGTATCTATGCGGAAGTAGAAGCTGTTGAGTTTTTGCGGGTACCACATTTCCCAGCAGCCTATGAGGGTATCCCTGCCACCGTGGTTGGCAGAGGGTATTTCGCCGGCATCGGCAAAGATAAATGTCCGTTGAGGGCTTTCTCCATCCAGCCGGGAGTACAGCATGCTTTCGGCAGGTGCGCCCCACGTTAAAATAAGCGCATTGCTGATCGAGACAGGCTGATTGGTAATGATGACTTTGGTGAGGTGCTTGTCTTTCACTTTGGCACATATCTGTTCCAGCAAGGCAAGACGGTCTGCAAGCAGCGTGGCAGAATGGTGCATATAAAGCAGGCGGATGGAATAGATTAATGCTATTAAAATGGTACTTGACTTCCAGTTTATTTTTGGCAGGACATAATACACAAACGGCGCAGACATGACCACGGAGAGGGTCATATATTCAATCTCCAGGTAAAAACGCATATGGTCATTATCCCAAAAGGTGATGCAGCACAACACAAAGTAAGCCAGAACGAAAGAGACAGTGAGAAAGCACAGCCAATATTTCCTTTCCCGCAGCAATGCCACAATGCCCGTTATGAAGAGCAGCGAACATATCCAGTAGTTGGTAATGAAACTTTTAAGCAGGAATCTAAACTGCGGCGATTTATAAATGATGAATATGTTTTTCAGCTCGAAATGGGTGATAGAATCTATTCTCATGCTATCATAGCCATGATGCAGTCCTTCGTAGAATTTGCGGTAAGAGAGCGCCAGCAGCATGATGGTGAGGATAATGGTTTGCACCGGGGTATAAGGCCATATAGCTTTATCCGTCATGAGAAAAAACCATAAATATATGGCAGCAAACATCACAAGCGGGTGGGTCCATAAAGCAAGATAAACGGGCGGGATAAAAAGCAGCAGGCTAAGGAAGAATGGTATTTTTTTCCGGGCAATGGCAAACAAGAAGGCATAGGCGAGGAGCAGGAGCGCGATGCCCTCATTATTGAGGTAGTAATAAGAATCACTTACCAGCAGGGTTACATAAAAGCCGAACAATATAGCAAACTCATAGGCCTTGAACACGTATATAAGCAGGAGCACAACCATCAGGTAAAAGATATAAAAGCTGGCTGCATACATCATCATGATCATGCGAAGGGGCATGTGGAGCCGCGCGGCCATTAATGGGAATGCCTGGCTGATGGCGATGCCATAACGGCTGGCTTCCACTTCTGTATGATTGTGGTTGATAATGCGAAAAAGATTGTGGGCGCAATCGCTGAAAAGCATGGATTCTTTATTATAAATAACCGAGCCTATCAGCATAATGACCAATAATACCAGGGTAATATTGGCGGCGAATTTTAAGGAAGGATGTTGTGTTTGCATATCCTCTGCGCGGGGCCTGTAAATGTAAAATTAAAATTCAGGACAGCATTACATATTACCCCAAACTCACAAATAATTGTGGAAACTATGAGTGAGGCATGCTTTTTGTGGCTTATATTTGCAAAAAACACACTCAAATGATACGCACTATCTTATTAGCCGCATTCACAGCAGCATTATCATTTTCCAACAATTGCAATGCCCAGATACCAGGTGTTTCTAAGGTGACCAAAGCGCTCCCTAAGGTGGATTTAGGAATAAAGCTGGGTGGGAATTTTAACCAATTGAATGGCGGCAGCGCCAAATCCGCATACCAGCCGGGTGTAGTGGGCGGGGTTTTCTTCGGCTTGCGTGAAGGCAAGTGGGGAGGCCGTATTGAAGGATTGGTAAGCTCTGCAAAATATACCTATAGCTATTCTTCCACACAGGATGGTACTTTTAAAAATATTTACCTTGATGTGCCGCTATTGCTGGAGCATAAGCTCATCAGCAGGCTTTGGGTCCAGTTGGGACCACAATTTAGCGATGTAATTTCTGTTTCTGCAACTCCTAATCCCCCCCCAGGTACGGATGCGAAATCTTATTTCAAATCCAGCTTTGCAGGTGTGCTGGGGCTGGAAGCGAGATTGCCGGTGCATTTTGTAGTTGGCGCCCGGTATATACTAGGTGTTACCAATGTTAATGATGAGTCTTTCTCCGCGGCAGGAGGTTCCTGGAAGGCCCGCACTATACAGGCCTATATTGGGTTCAGATTCCTGTAAGTGATTGCTTGTTTCTTATCTTTTTATGCGGTAATATTGGCCTTGATATGGTATGTAATGTAGCCATATAATGAGCTGATGTGCAACGTTATTATTCTCAAGTCTTTAAAATATACCTGATGAAACAATCTATTTGTTTAAGTATACTATTATTGGTGCTGTTCGGCGGTGTGGTCCATGCGCAGACGAACGCTATGCCACAAACAGACTCATTTTATAATAAAAAAGACACACTCTCCAAGGTTACATATGGCGTAAAAGTAGGCGCAAATTTTAGCCAGTTGCAGGGTGCAGATATTTTTACAAAAGGATATACGCCGGGTGTGGCGGGCGGCCTATTTGTGGCCTCTACCCGGAAGAAATGGGGCATAGCGGCAGAAGGTATGGTGAGTACTGCGAAATATAATCTGCAAACAATACCGAGCGATTCCCTGAAAATCTCGTACTTCAATATATTTTATGCCGATGTGGCGGTGTTGGTGGAATTTGAGGTAGTGCCAAAAATATGGATACAGGTGGGACCAGAAATCAGTCTATTAATGTCTGTATCAAAAAGCCCATCTGGTGGTCTGGACCCAGGCAATTATTTTCAATCGCGCAATTTTGCCGGTGCAGGTGGTGTGGAAGCACAGGTGCTGAAGCATTTTAATGTGGGTGGCAGATATTTATACGGCTTTACCGATATAAAAAGCCAGATAGCGCCACTATCTAACAGTGCATGGATGACGAGTGCTATTCATGTGTATGTGGGGTATCGGTTTAAATAATGCTATAAAAGAGAAAATTTAACGTAGCAAAGCCTTGCGATAGCAGTAGAAACCCATGCTATTCCAAAAAGGATATGATCTGAACCTTATTCGGAAATGATTATTAAGTCATCAAATATTTCTATAGCAAGGTTAACTTCCTGAATCCAGTAACAGAGTGATTATTAACGTGCCAAAGTAGGCGTAAACATATGATTGGGACAACCATATCTCTTTGATCCACCGCAGGAAGCAATGAGCATAAGCAGGAAAATGGCTATAATGGGGGTTATCCGCCGGATTTTTGAAAATAACTGCATACCGAAAGAAATTATAAATAGTAAAAAGCTCGTTTAACTTTGTACGAAGATACAAAAAAATATGAAACACATTCACTTTATAGCAATTGGGGGAGCCATTATGCACCAGTTGGCGCTCGCATTGCAGCGACAGGGGTATATGGTGACGGGAAGCGATGATGAAATAACAGACCCTGCCAAAAGTAACCTTGCAGCCAAAGGCTTATTGCCGGAAAAATTTGGCTGGTATCCTGAAAAAATAACTCCCGGTATAGATGCAATTGTATTAGGGATGCATGCGAAAGCAGATAACCCGGAACTGCTGGCAGCAAAGAAGGCCGGTATCCCAATCTATTCTTTTCCGCAATATGTATATGAAGTAAGCAGGGATAAAAAAAGAGTAGTAATAGCGGGCAGCCACGGCAAAACTACCATTACCTCTATGGTGATGCACATATTGAAACAACAAGGTATGGCATTTGATTACCTGGTGGGTGCAAGGGTGGCAGGGTTTGACCAGTCTGTGCAACTGACGGATGCGCCATTGATCGTGCTGGAAGGGGATGAATATCCTGCATCTGTAGAAGAGAAAAGGCCGAAGATATTCTTTTACCACCCACATATCAGCGTGCTGAGTGGCATTGCGTGGGATCATATCAATGTATTTCCCACGTATGAAATATACTTTAACCAGTTTGAGCAATACCTCCAGGGTATAGATGCCGAGGCGAAGGTGTTTTATAACAATGAAGACGATGAGGTGAAAAGGGCAATTGCTACTTCCGGTGGGAAATTGTCTGCTGTTCCTTACCAGACACCACCTTTTCATTATGAAGATGGGTACCCGGTGATGGATACGGAAAAAGGCCCTGTGAAAGTATCTGTATTTGGCAGGCACAACTTGCAGAATATGCAGGCTGCTATAAATGTGTGTATGGAATTGGGCGTAACTGAGGAGAATTGCTACAAGGCAATAGCATCATTTACAGGGGCTGCAAGAAGATTAGAAAAGGTAAAGGAAGAAAAAAACTTGCTGGTCTACCGGGATTTTGCACATGCTCCCAGCAAGCTGAAAGCTACACTGGACGCAGTAAGGGAAGCCTATCCGGGCCATCATCTTATAGCTTGTTTTGAGCTGCATACATTCAGCAGCCTTAATGAGCAGTTCCTGTCGGAATATGCGCACAGCATGGATGCTGCAGATGATGCCATTGTTTATTTCAGCCATCATGCTTTAAGTCTCAAAGGTTTGCCTTCGCTTGATGCGGAAACTGTGGGTAGCTACTTCGGGCGAAAAGATATTATTGTAACAGATGAACGTGAAAAACTGGAAAACACAGTGCAGGGAATGATTAGCAACCAACAAAAGCCTGTCTTTTTATTATTGATGAGCTCAGGAACTTTTGATGGAATTGACTGGAATAATGTAAGTTCGCAAAAGAATTCATAGACATGCCAAAGCTTACATTAAAAAGGCCTATCATTTTCTTCGATCTTGAGACAACCGGAACTGATAATGTGAAAGACCGTATCGTGGAGTTTGCCTTAATAAAGGTATCGCCGGATGGGAAACGTGATAAATATGTAAAACGGGTGAACCCCGGTATGCCCATTCCCCCTGAGTCTACGCTGATACACGGCATTACGGATGAGGATGTGAAAAACTGCCCCACCTTTAAACAAATAGCACATAATCTATATGACTGGATGAAGGGCTGTGATTTGGGCGGCTATAACTCCAGCAAATTTGATATTCCGGTACTGGCTGAGGAGTTTTTGCGAGCGGGGGTGAATGTGGATTTCACCGAGCGCCATATGATAGATGTGCAGCAGATCTTTTTCAAGATGGAAGCCCGCACCCTCAGTGCTGCCTATAGTTTTTACTGCCAGAAGCAACTGGAAAATGCCCATAGCGCGGAAGCGGATATACTGGCCACGCTGGATGTGCTGGAAGCACAACTGGAGCGGTATCCGGATATCGGTTCAGACGTACATGCGCTTCACCAATTTACCAATACGGATGAATATGTGGATTATGCCCGCAGGATCGTGATGAAAGATGGCCACCCTGTTTTTAATTTCGGAAAGCATAAAGGGAGAAAGGTGGAAGACATTTTTAATAGCGAGCCGCAGTATTATGACTGGATGATGCAAGCTGACTTTGCACTGCATACAAAACAAAAGATATCTGAAATACTGAACAGGATGAAACTCAAAAAGGCTGGATTGAAAGGATAATAATGGAATAGAAAATTACTTTTTTAATAAAATTCATTACATAATCGTTATTTTGCCCTTTAATTTTTTTATTCCATTTGGAGAAAATTGTAATTATACCAACTTACAACGAAAAGGAGAACATTGAAAATATTATCCGGAAGGTATTTTCATTGCCCGGTGGTTTTCATTTGCTGGTAGTAGATGATGGGTCGCCCGATGGTACTGCCGATATTATAAAAAGATTGCAGCAGGAATTCAGTGGTAAGCTGCATTTGCTGGAGCGGAAGGGTAAGCTGGGACTTGGAACCGCATATATTGCCGGCTTTAAATGGGCATTGCAGAAGGGGTATGAATATATCTTTGAGATGGATGCTGACTTCTCTCACGATCCTGAAGACCTTACTCGCTTATATGAGGCATGTACCAAGGGGGCTGATGTGGTGGTAGGGTCACGTTACACAAGTGGCGGCAGAGTGGTAAACTGGCCATGGGACCGCATATTCATTTCAAAAGGCGGGGCGCTTTATACCAAACTGATCACCTGGATGCCGGTAAACGACCCTACGGCAGGATTTGTATGCTACAATAGAAAAGTATTGAGTAAAATTCCTTTGGATAAAGTACACTTTATAGGTTATGCTTTCCAGATAGAAATGAAGTATCGTGCCTGGAAGCTGGGCTTTAAAATAAAAGAAGTGCCCATTACCTTCAGGGACCGTAAAGCAGGCGTTTCAAAAATGAGCTCAGGCATTGTAAAAGAAGCGATGTATGGCGTTTGGAAAATGAGGAATTTTTCAAATACGGAATAGTACTGAGTAAGTCAAAACTCAAAAGAGAAGACCCAAAAGTGTGAAACGTAGATTTCTACAGGTAAACTAAATTTTCAAAAACTTTTTTGGAAATATAAATGGAATTCGATTCCCACTGACTTACCATATTATAAATTGGTTCAAGTACAATCAGGCTCACAAAACTTGAAAACCGCTACAGGAACGGCTTTTGTGTTGTAACCTTTTGGTACATTCGAATCTGTACATCAGTTATTTGTATAAATTGTCTGGTCTAAAATCATTAGTAGTGCTTATTATTTGTTTTATTTTGTCTCTTATTTCCTGTCCTGTAATTCTATCGGCAAGAACCCAACATTCGCCGTCTTGTACTGGCAATTGGATAAATACAGATTCTCTTTCTCTATGATTTCTGTTTGGATTGTATATATTTACATCTTTTTTAATAAAATCGATAAAGCTCGTTTCTTTTATCACTTTAATATGTAGTAAATCTATGCGATTTAGCTCAGCAAAGTTGTCCGTTATCGATCGAATACATTCGTCATTTTCTTTTCTATCTGATATTAGGTAAGTGTATCTAACCCCTCTTTGAATATTACTCTTGACCGCATCGTAAAATCTACCGTCAAATGCATCATTTGATAAATCATAAGTAACAATCCAAACCTCATCCCCAATTGTTTCAGATTCGAATTTTACTATGTCTTCTATTCTTAATATAGATGAATGTCTTTCCAATTGCGTTTTTATGTTAAAAAAGTGATCATTATTCTCAACATCTTTTGAGATTATTTTAATGATCTGTCTTTGAAGTTGGACTGTAAACTTTTTTTTAAAATCTTCGCTATTTGAATAATGCTCTATTAATCCATTTCTATATGTTTTTATTTTGAATTTCTCTAAACGATTGAGTTGTTTTTGGTCAATAAAATTAGGATCTGGTTTTTTTCTTGAAAAATAGCACATAACTAGTTTTCCAGCATCGCCAAGTTTTTTTATTTCTTCTATTGTACCACTTGGAAATTTACCAGTCGGAGTTCCGATTCTTGTCCAAAATACACCCACCGCCATATCCGCATAATCTACTAAATCTCTATTAATAAATTCCTGACCTCTATCCCCCAATTCTGGTGCAGAGTGTGTTTCCCATCGAATGGGTAGTAAGACAGTTTTTTTCTCATAGCTATAAAGGTCATTCCATTCTTGAATAACTCGTGTGATTATTTCTCTTTCCTCTTCAACATCTGAAGGAGATGCAATAAAAATTCTGAATACTCTAGCATTAAATGCCATACATTTATGACTTTTTCTTAATGTCTACGTCTTGATTTCCGTCTAAAATAATATAATAATTTTATATTCTCAATAAACCGGTTCGAGATTTGTACCATAGCGTTCAAAAAGCCTCGCCAATGCAGCTTTTGAGTGTGTCCCCAATCAAGAGATTGGCGGCAGCCACGACGTAGAGAGACATACGCCGAACTAATTTTGCTATTACTTTTGGAAGACTACGCTCAACAGTGTACTCCGCTGATCCGCGTTTGTAACCGTGGATCCCAAGATATGGTTTTGGTGCGGGACGCCCCCTTTAATAGAAGGGGACTATGCAATTCCTGGAGAGGTGTCCTTAGTCAACCTTTAATATTTTCTCCGTTTTTATTACACCTGAAGTTGAAAGTTGAACAAAGTATAAACCTGCAGGATACTTTGAAAGATCCAGCAGCTCATTGTTCCCTGTAAGCTCAAGGTTATCTTTTTTAAGTACAGGCTGGCCCAATGAATTGTAAACCACAACATGGATATTTCTATAGATAGATAGGTCGGCATTCACGTATAAAAACCCTTTGGTTGGGTTAGGAAATATGCGGAGAGAACTTAAGTCAGTAATTTCATTTACAAAAGTTGTTCCAAGTGTGGATATCGCGCGGATCCTGTTGTTCATCATGTCGGAGAATACAATTTCCCCATAAACATTTGCAGTAACTGCAGTAGGGCCATTCAACTTAGCAGCTGTAGCCGGACCGCCATCACCGCTAAAGCCAATGGTACCACTGCCTGCAACTGTGACCATATAGCCCGACGTATTTACTTTCCGGATCCGCTCATTTGTGTATTCACCAAAATATACATTCCCCAAAGTGTCTACACCTACCCCCGACGGGCTACTTATTGAGGATGCTGCTGCGATCACTCCTTCGCCGGCATAAGCAGTGCTGCCATTTCCGGCAAAAGTTGTAATTGTGCCGCCAGCATCAATTTTTCTAATCCGGTTATTAAAAAAGTCTGCCACGTATATATTGTTGTATTTGTCTATAGCTATTCCTTCCGGCCTGTTTAGCAACGCGGCTGTTGCGGGTCCGCCATCACCAAAGAAACCAGAGACCCCTCCTGTTCCTGCTATTGTTGAGATATTGCCTGAAAGATCAACTTTGCGAATACAATGATTCTGCGCGTCAACTATATATAAATTACCAGTGTTATCTAACGCTACTCCGTCAGGACTGTATAACTTTGCATTTGTTGCAGCAAAGCCATCCCCATAAAAGCCTATTGACCCATTTCCGGCAACCGTAGAAATATAGCCTGTTGGAGTAACTTTACGCACCCGCTGATTGCCGTAATCGGCAATATACAAGTTGCCTGCTGTATCAAAAGCTATCGCGGAACAGGTGGAAAGCTTTGCTGCAGAAGCGGGACCTGTATCCCCACTAAACCCTGCAGTTCCCGTACCGGCATAGTTAGTGATGATGCTGGTCACATGATCGACTTTTCTAATGCAGGAATTGCTTTCATCTGCAATAAAGAGGTTGCCATTCTTATCGAACGCAACGCCCTCTGGCATATGTAATGAACAGGTGTCAGCCAGGCCACCATTGCCAGCGAGTGCAGCAACGCCATTTCCTGCAATTGTAGAAATTGTTTGTCCAAATAATGCGAGCGGGCACGTAGATAGGAATAAGATTCCAACTTTGAGGTAAGTTTTCAACATAATAAAGGTTTAGAAGTGAATGATAATTATATATTATGAGCAAATATAGTGCCAAAAAAATATTATTTCAAAATATATTACCCTCCTTCGGATTTGCAATCCGAAAGTAATTTGTAGGGGATTTGAAAATCCTTTGTTCTGGAACTGAGAATAAAGCTCCTTCTACGAAGGCATTCAGAGAACTGAAGCTAAATACCTTGAACTATTTTTCAAATCATTGAGAAAATAGTTCGAGAAATGTACCATAAGCCTCAGTGTGGCACAGTTTATAAAGGCTAATACTTAGTTTTTATGAGACTTGATAAACAAACACTTTACTGGGCGTTTTGCCCCGATAGTTTTTAGCCTTGAATTTTCTCAAATTGTCCGGTACAGAATGGCAAAATACTTAACTTTGAGTATAAACAATTAATTATGACTGGAGTGAATTATGTAACGAACGACCAAGGCGAAAAAACTGCTTTATTAATTGACCTCGCGCAATTGAGAGCGCATAACACAAGTGAGACAGACTTAACTGATTTTCTTGAAGATCTGGACGATATGATAGCTTTGGAGTTAAGTAAAGGACAAACAGGTCGTCCATATGATGAAGTTCGAAAAGAAATAATAAAGTAACCTGTAGGAAATGAGATCTTATAAGCTAATAATTCTGCCAAGAGCTGAAAAAGAACTTAAAAAACTCCCTGAGAAAGAATTCATAAAAATAGACCAGACCATTTTACATTTGGCAAATACCCCACGCCCAATTGGCTGTAAAAAATTGCAAGGAACAGTAGACACCTACCGTATCAGGGTTGGAGATTATAGAATTCTATACCGGATTGAGGATAATAATCTTATAATAGAGGTGATCCGGGTTGCAAATAGGAAAGATGCTTATAAGTTGTAGAAATATCTTTATTTCCCCCTTAATTTGTTTACAGACACAGGCCCTTCTGAAAACATCAGATCCAATATACTAAGGTCTGGCTGAAACCCAATACGGTCTTCAAAAACCTGGTAGTATTTTATAGTTGCAGGAAAGCTATTTTTTGCATGGCGCAAATCAATTATCTCTTTTGGGTATTCTCTTATGTAATTTTCAGTTTGCTGTATGTTGAAATCGAGTTTTAATTGCTCTTTTACCCAAATAACTGAGGCAAGATTAAATGCTGTAAGATGTGTGAAAGGGGTTTCGAACAAGGTTTTCAAACTATCCTCATAATGATCAAAAAATGGGCTGCGTTTGTATACAGAAACTAATGTGCGCCAATGCTGCACCTGCCAGCGTTCCTCATTATAAATTATCACATCCGACATAACTATACGCTGTTCCCTGCCTTTGGTAAGCGGGATACTGAGCTTTATTCTATTATTTGCCCCTGAAATATCATACCTGTTTCGCGCAGTCATTTTCTGAAAATGTTCGTCCTTATCAAATATTATAGTTTCCGCATTTATTACCTGCGCCCACCAGCTTATAGGAGGAAATATAAAAAAAGGAGAGACGATGGTCATTGCGGCAGCAAATTTAATAAGGTTAGCGGCTGTTATTACTGATTTATGGTAATTAATTTAACAACTTATGCACCGCCCTTTAAAGGTTTGCTGTATATATTTGCGGGAAATACCCCCATGTTGCGTAGTATAGGTATAAGTTTTCTTATCCTTCTTTTTGCATGTAATGCATTGGCTATAGAAGCCATTGTATCGCACGCTGTATTTTATTTGCCAGATCCTTCCAGGTCAAACCGGCTGATGCCATCGGTGGAGGCTTACTGGCAGATAAACCCTCATTCGGTACACTATACCACCACTCCTGAAAAAACGATCATTGCCCGGATAAAAACAGACGTTGTCTTTGCAAATGAAATAGGTATATTGAGGAAAGATCAATTTATTTTACAGACTATACCCCGTGCCAGTATTAATGAACTGATGGGGCAAAAGATTATAGACCTTCGCCGCTATTTTGTGACGCCTGGCACTATTAAAATGAAAATTAAATTTACTGATCTTGCAGACAGCACCCATCCATTTACATTTTCAGACAGCTTTACTATTGCGGCAACAGGTAAGCGACCATTTTATAGTGATTTACAATTACTGGATACTACCATAGAATCACCGGCACAGACAGCCTTTAAAAAGAACGGCAGACAACAGGTGCCCGCCTGTATGAACTTCTTAGATAATAACCGGAGCGAAATACATTATTATACGGAATTGTACCAGGTGGACCAGGTATCTAAAGCCGATTACCCCATCATACAAAAAATTTTCATAGCGAAAAGTGAAGATGAAGCCCCGTTTGGAAATTTAATCAGAACAGATACGATTACTAATCTGCAAACTAATTTTATTTCAGGTACTTTTCCCATAAATACGCTGTCCTCCGGCAACTGGTATTTAAATGTTACGCTTGAGAATAACTCCGGAATTATTATTGCATCAGCAAGTCAATTTTTCCAGCGGCTGAATACAAATCCTGCCCCAATTAAAGTAGACTCCGTAAAAAAAGCTGCAGCAGCGGTGGATACAGGCCTGGAACGTGTGAATGTATTGAACCTGAGCAAAACTTTCGTGGCAAAATATACCATACCGGAGACCCACGAGATATTAAAGATGCTCCTGCCCGTAAGTGATCCATTGGGTACCCAGACGATAAGAGGTTTCCTGAGAAAACCAGATGATATATATGTGCGGTATTTTATTTACAATCACTTTGTCAGCATTAATAAAAAAGATCCCGGAGAAGCATGGAAGGAATATGCAGAAAAAGTAAGGGTAGTGAATAAGCGGTTTACAGAAGGGAGCAATCTTGGTTATTTAACGGAAAGAGGGTTTATCTACCTGCGATATGGGGAACCTACTGAAATTATCACCGTGGAAAATGAGTCGGGTACTTTACCATATGAGGTATGGCAATATAATACATTGGTGCAGATGAATCGTAAAGAAATAGCCAACGCAGTGTTCTTGTTTTATAAACCGAACCAGGATATGGGAGGGTATAGATTGCTGCATTCATCTGTGGCCGGAGAAGCGCAAAATCCTTCATGGAGATCATACCTGTATGTAAACGGAGGGGGTGGTAATAATGGAAATTCCCGTGCAGAGCAGTATATGAGTAACAAATAGTCCAACATTGCAACCGGGATATTTAAATTGTATGTTATTTTTTTTTAAATTTGCTATAGATGGGTATGCATAATAAAAATAGCATTCTGAAAATACTCGCAGATAATCATGAGCAATTAAAAAGCTATGGCGTTAACCGTATAGGCCTTTTTGGCTCTTATTTAAGAAATGAAGCAAATTTAAATAGCGATATCGACCTCCTCATAGATATTCATAAAGAGAGAAAGACATTTCGCAATTTTATGAGCCTGAATTATTTCCTTGAAGAGTTGTTTCGTAATAAAGTTGAATTGATAACGTTACAATCATTAAGCCCTTATATTGGTCCGCATATTTTAAATACCATTGAATATGCATCTTTCCCAGCAATTTACTATCTCAAAACCACCGCATGAAAAACCTATTGTACCTAACCTTATTTGCTACACTACTATTTGCAGCAATTCCATCAGATGCACAGAGTATTAAAACAGTTGCAGGCTCAGACAGCGCAGGCTATACCGGGGACGGAAACGCCGCGACAATAGCACGGCTCAGCTACCCGGCAGCCGTAAGATGTGACAGGCAAGGCAATATGTACATTGCAGACCAGCGTAATCATGTAGTGCGTAAAGTGAGCCCACAAGGCACTATCTCTACTGTAGCAGGTACAGGAGTTGTCGGTTATACCCAACAAGGTGTGCCTGCCACTGCTGCCCTGTTATCAAGGCCTTCTGATATTACTTTTGATGCAGAGGGTAATATGTATATAGCTGATGCAGGAAACAATATTATCTGTAAGGTCACCCCAAAAGGAATACTTACTGTTAATGCCGGGATTGGCTCAGATGGGCACACCGGCGATGGTGGTCCTGCCACAGCCGCGCAAATACATAACCCTATAGGGCTGGTTTTTGATAAAAAGGGAAATTTGTACTTTTCGGCAGATGGTAATTACGTAATCCGTGAAATAGATACGGCAGGGAACATATCCAGTTTTGCGGGAACAGGTATGAGTGGCAATAGCGGAGACAGCGGCCCCGCAGCCGCTGCTACAATAGGATTGACCGGATATCTTGCCATAGGCCCCTATGGTGAGCTGTACATTCCTGATTATGCCAACAATGTGGTACGAAAGGTAGATACCCTTGGCAAAATATCCACTATTGCGGGCAATGGCTCTATGGGCAATTGCGGAGATGGTGGTCCAGCTACAGCAGCCTGTATCAATTCGCCATATGCTGTTATCATAGATTCCGCACGTAGCCTGTATATATCAGAGGCTTTTGGTTATGTGATTAGGAAGGTAGATTCATTTGGTAATATTTCTACCATCGCTGGTACTGGCATGAACGGCTTTAGTGGAGATGGCAACCCTGCTACCGCAGCCCAGTTTGACGCTAATCTGAATTGCTCTGCAATGGATGCCGCAGGTAACTTGTTCATAGCAGACCCCAATAACAACCGCATACGAAGAATAACTTATAACAGCACAGGCATAAACGAAGTTAACCGGGCATCCCCAAATGTTGCAATTTATCCTAACCCTGCCCAAAATGAACTATTTGTAAAGGCAGATGAAACAATAACAAATATAGACATGATGGATATTGAAGGGAAAAGATACTCTATACAATGGATAGCTTTAAATAAAAGTAGGAGCGGAAATATTTCTTCTCTGCCTGCAGGTATGTATCTCGTCAGGGTGAATGGAGTATATGCCGGGCGGTTTGTAAAAGAATAAGCGCATTACCACTTTTAGGCTTGTTGTTTGGGCGTTTCGCCATGCTTGGAGTTAGCCCAGATATTATCCACCTTCCATTCCAGTTGCTGCTGAAAAGGTTCTTTCCGTACCGGGCAGCTTTCAAGGGCGCATAATTTACATTGATAAGGCATACAGGCATCAATATGTATAAACAGCTCTACCTGGTTACTGAAGTGCGCCGTTATCAATTGTTCTAGCAAATCTATTTCCTTCTCTGCCTCAGCCACTTTATAATACCAGGGCAATGTCATGTGTGCGTCCACATGCAGCATACTGCCATATTGTATCACCCTTAGGTTATGTAGGTCTACCCATTCTGGTTTGCGGTTTTTCTGCAGCACATCTATTACCTCATTGAGCAGCTTAATGTCCATTTCGTCCATAATCCCTGCTACGGAACGCCGCAACACTTTATAACCGGTAACCATTACAATTATGGCAAAGCACATAGCAACGACACTATCCAGCCATGCCCAGCGGTTATGGGTAAGCAGCACTAATGCAAGGCCAATCAGTATTGCAATCGTAGAGTAGGAATCGCTAACCAAATGATTGCCTGCAGATACAAGCACCATGGAGTTATGCTTTTTCCCTGCCTTTTCAATAAATCTGCCAGCAAAAAAATTTACAATACCTGCGCCTGCAATAATCAGCAAACCAATATCCAGCTTTTGCAGTTGATGTGGTACTAATAGCTGATGAATGGCCTGGTAAATAACCACAATACCCGCAATAAAAATGAGTGACCCTTCTACCGCAGATGATAAAAACTCTGCCTTGCCATGCCCGTAAGGATGGTTAGTGTCCCGGGGCCTTGCAGCTATAGTAATACTGAATAATCCGAGGAATGCTGCTGCAACATTTACAATGCTTTCCAGCGCGTCTGTAAGCACCATTACCGAATTGGTAAGGTACCAGGCTACCATTTTCCCACAGAACAGTACTACAGAAAGTATGGCAATATTTCGCTGGATGCGTATCTGCAGCATAAAGTTAAGTGGGTAAAGATAGTATTAGGAACAATAAAGCCGGTATGTTTTATGATTATTCAGCGAAACTCAGTTTCGTATAACTGAAAATAAGTATCCCGGACATGATAACACTGGCGATACATATCCCGATCATTATATTTACAAAGGCATCAAATCCTGTTTTGCCGCCCATGAGCATAAATTCCAACCCGGCATAAATGGACACTGCCAAAAGAAGGATACCTAATAAAAGATTGGCCAGTTTGTGCCTGTAATAAGCCTGCACTGCAAAAACAGCGGCCACTATAAAAGCCTGGTAGTTAAAATAGTGGCCAAATACTAAATTCATGGTTATCCATACACTGCTTAACAATATATAGAAACCATAGATTGCTAAAACCAGTTTTTCAAAAGAAGAAAGCTGTTTATTTCCCATTGTATTGATACAAAATTGCAGCAAAGAAGCAAGAAATTCAAAAATAACAATTCCTGCCCTTATTGAGCAAGGGCGTGCTTCTGGGCATTTTTCCATTCCTCCATCCGTTCTTTCTCATTTACAGATACGGAAAGTATGATCTTCCACTGCTCTTTTTTATCCAGCTTCAGCACATAATGATAATCGCAATTATACATGGGCGTTTTATTGCTGTCAAAATATTGCCAGTTTACTTTTACATTCATTATTTTGCCGGTAAGCTCACGCCTGTTCCATATTTCAGGGCGCACTAAGGCAATGCCAAACTGCTTGTAGAAGCCCGCTCCCTGGTTGAAAAAACCTTCCAGTTTCACTGTATCATTAAACATGGCGGTTGTCTCATCAGAGAGCATAGTGCAGGGGATGTTATATAAAAAAGCCAGGCCCTTGGTGTCATAGTTCTCCAGGGCGTTAGCATAAATTTCAAAAAAATGATTGATTTGTTGCATGGGAGGGCATTTATTCTTTACTCACGTTTTCAGCATTGCGAAAGTAGCGAATTCTGCTTATCTGAAAATTAGCAAAAAAACATTTTTCCCTTACTAATTCGTAAAATAGCTGGCGTATCTTTATTTTTGATTCCAAATAGGCTGCCTGTGAAAACCTTGCTTAATAATGACCAACTCCATATAACGCTGCAAAGGTTAGCCCACCAGTTAGTAGAGAACCATCTTTCTTTTAAAGAAACGGCTATCGTTGGCATACAGCCGAGGGGCATATTCCTTTCTGACCGGATAGCCCATATGGTAAAGAAAATAACAGGAAATAAACATATTGATTATGGCAAGCTGGATATTACCTTTTACCGGGACGATGTGCAGTCGAGGGATATTATTGTGCCGTCTGATACGTATATTCCATTCAGTATACAAGATAAAAATGTGATACTGGTGGATGATGTGCTGCATACAGGCCGCACCATCCGCTCTGCCATGGATGCGCTGATAGACTATGGCAG
>Ga0206839_1035_pt1 | contig 35128 bp, 39 predicted proteins | sample Alteio_BWOrgCont_27_FD_152883 | JGI IMG/M metagenome (GOLD analysis project Ga0206839, IMG submission 152883) | Enriched cells from forest soil in Barre Woods Harvard Forest LTER site, Petersham, Massachusetts, United States -... | ecosystem: Environmental > Terrestrial > Soil > Temperate forest >... | reverse complement strand
CTGCTTTTTGTTTGTCTTCAGGTTTTTGGTACATATAATAGTGGTTTTGAAGTTTTTTAAAATGCACGATAGATGGGCGTATTATTGCCTGTGGTTTCTTTTTACTGTAAAATTGCACCGGATGGATGGGGTGAACAAAAGAAATCGGCGCCATAGTCTGTTTACAGGTAATGGTGCGCTGTTGGCAGGTAATGGCGAAAAATTCTGACCTTGATTTTCATAATTGTACCCCTATTCATGGCAAGAGCGTTTTTGATTTAGCCTACCAAGGTACTACGCTCAGAAAGTTTTTATTTTGTGGTTCGCGATGCCCTTGCGGAACAAGGGGAGTTGTTTTATTTATAAACCCATTAATTGTAAGTGTGCTGACTTGCGGCACGGGAGGTATATTGGGAGGAGGGATTGGTCATCGCAACTTTCAAAGCCGTTGCTGTACATTGAGCGCAGCCAGATAAAGGCGAAATAGCACCAGCAGGGGATATGGTGAGCAATAGCCTACCATACAACTGTTTGGAGCTATGCATGAGGAAGGGTCTGCATCATACACTGTAGCCGTAAAAAAATAACCTAAATCAAGGAACATCGGGGAGCGTACAACCCGGAGGTATGGTGGCCGATGGAACATTGTAATAGTAGTAAGTGGGGGATGTACCTGCCACAACATAAAATACATCAAAAAAATACTGGCACCCGGTAATGTCCTGATAGACAACAGAGACCCACACATCGCAATGTGTCTAGTTAGAGATGTCAATACGGGATTGAGCGTTGGTGGTTGTCTGAAACAAGCAGGCAAGCAGCAATGTAAATAGCAACTTTTTCATAGTGTTTCGATTTTAGTAAATAAATATTTGCAATATGCAGGGTATATGAAAATGGTGGTTTAGAGATTGGGTAAAAACGGGCAATTGAGCGTATAAAAAACCGGTATGTTACCGGTAAAACACCCTTCTTTTACAACGCTTTCCTTTTTAGATTTACCCGGATTTACAATAAAACTATATCATAATGTCAAACAAAAAAGTAGATATTGCCATTGTAGGTGGTGGCGTATCTGGGGTGTACAGCGCCTGGAAACTGAAACAGAAATATCCTGATAAAACGATTGAAGTGTTTGAGGGCAGCGACCATATAGGTGGCCGCCTGCTATCCGTAAAACCGCCCTGCATACCGGATATGGTGGCCGAGCTAGGGGGTATGCGCGTAATGAGCACACAGATAAAAATAAACGCCCTTATCCATGAGCTGAATACTCAATTACCTGATGATAAGAAGATAGTACTCTATCCCTTCCCGGTAGACCAGAACCAGAATATTGCCTACCTGAGAGGGGTGCATCTGCGGCTATCGGAGTTTACTACCAATCCCGATAAAGTGCCGTACCAGCTTTCCTTCCTGGAGAGAGGCAATACATCCGGCTCTATCATCACCAATGCGCTGGAGCAGATAGTACCGGGTATCACCGCAAAAGGCCTTAGCGATGTGGAGCGCATAGCGATGGCTGCAAAAGCAGAGTTTGATGGCAAGCCACTGCACCAGCAGGGTTTTTGGAATGTGCTGTACAAAGTGATCAGCGGGGAGGCATACCAGTTCTGCCTTGATTCCGGCGGGTATAATACTACCCTGCTTAACTGGAACGCGGCTGATGCCATACCCTGGTTTTTAGCTGATTTCGGGAATGGAACGGAATATTTTGGTTTCAAGGGAGGATTTCAACAGGTGCCTATTTACCTGTCTGAATTCTTTACTGCGCTGGGTGGCAAAATACATCTCAAGAACAAGCTAAAGGGGTTTGAATGGAAAAACGGGCATTTTGAAATGGATATGGAGAAAGGCGGTACTGTGCAGGCAGGCAAGCTGATACTGGCGATGCCGCGCCGCTCATTGGATTTGCTGGCCCCTTCCTGCCCATTGCTGCAGGAGCGGCAGGTGCAGCAGTTAATTTCCAGCGTAACGCCGAGGCCACTGTTCAAGCTGTTTACCACTTATGCCAATCCCTGGTGGCGGGCTGCGGGATACTGGCAAACAACAGGTAACACAACCACATTTATACCGGTACAATCTGGCCGCACAGTAACTGACTTACCGATAAGACAAACTTATTACTGGCCTAAAAACGACGGCAATCCCGCAACTGCGGGAAACGCCATGCTGCTGGCCAGCTATGACGATGGCAGCAATATAGGCTTCTGGGACGGCCTGCGCCCGCAACGTAAACGAGCATGGGCAGAAGGACATGGCACACCAAAAATTACAGATGCCTTTGAAAACAAGGATACCGCGCCAACGGAGCCGGATAATGGCGGCCTGAACCAGCACTGGAACGACTATGAAGCACCCCGCGAAATGGTGGAAGAACTGGCACAACAGCTACGGCAGGTACATGGGCTGGACTTCACGCCAATGGTAAGAAATGCTGCCTTCCGTGACTGGGGTGAAGACCCGTTTGGCGGCGGCTGGAATAGCTGGAACATAGGCATAAAAAGCAGCACTGTACGGGATACTATAGTGCATCCTGTGGAAAAATGCCCGTTATACATCTGTGGTGAGGCCTATTCTGATGCGCAGGGATGGGTGGAAGGCGCTTTGCAGACTGCTGATATTATGCTGGGGCATTTGTAGGATTTTCGATGTGTAGTTGTAATTGTTGCAAATAGTTTTATAAAGGCTATTTGCAACAATTCTGTTTTTTATCAGCGGATTAATCTGTTAATTGACCAATTACTTTTTTTGAATAATCAATTAAATTGTCGTAGTGTAAAATGTGTCTTTTCCGTTCCAACTCCTTTCTATTTAATCTATATGTTTTTTCATTGTAGTCGGATCGTCTACCAGCAACAACTGCAAAGTGAATTCTTGTCGCATCGAATTGCCTAAATTCGTTCGTAAGTACATTACCTGGCTTTTTATGTTGCTCAAAAAGGAGCGATAAATTACTGAAATTTTGCTCTAACCAAAGCTCCCAATCATTAATTTGATTTAATCCTTTAATAATTGTTTCTCCATAAGAACCATCATTATGTGTTATTCTTTTGCAAGGGTTTTCTAGCTCGACAAAAACAAAATGATACCCCATCGAATTTTCGCCTATTAACAAATAATCTGCTTGAAAATTCGGTGGCAATTTAAATTCTGGGAATAGGTATAAAGTGAGATGGCCGAAAGGAAATCTATTTTTTAGAATAGATGCGATAATAAAATATGCCTCATCTTTGTTGATAAATTCTAATATTGTTCTTTCTGTAATGGTATTTTCATCAATAAGAGTTTCAAATCCGGTGAGTTTTTTTAGTAATTCTTCTCCGTCTAAAACTATGTCTACAAAATCGATGAAATTATTGGGGAATACGCTTAAAAAATGTCTTACAGCTTTAGGATATTCTTTGCGCCGACTTCTTTTTATTTTAGTAGGCTGACCGTTTTGATAGATTATCTCTTTTTCTTTCAGTTCTTCCCAAAGTTTTCTGTCATTATCTGAAATAACGTTATAGTCTTCTTTATATAATTTCATTTTTGACATTTATTCAAAGATAGCACAATGTATGAGCCGAATCCTTTGAGTTATTTAAAAAAACAATTATTTTGCCAATATGTTCCTCCAAGAAGCATATACCGGCCTTATTCATCTATTTTACCCCCGTCTTTGTGAGGGATGCAATAAACCGCTTACTAATGCTGAACAAATAGTATGTATCAGTTGTGCTTTGGAGCTGCCGGAAACGGGTTATCATCATTTAGAAGGGAATGAAACGGCGCTACGGTTTGCGGGGAGGATACCTTTTGTACATGCTACTTCTTATGCTTATTATACCAGTGATGGGCTGTTGCAACATTTGCTGCACGGGCTGAAGTACCGAAACAAAAAAGAGACAGGTTATTTTCTTGGGCGGCAATTTGGGTATAGCTTGCGGAATACGATGCCTAAGCCAAAAGCAGAGGACGAAGGGAATGCTCTAGCTGACTGGCTGCCATCCATAGATATGATTATCCCTGTGCCACTCCATGCGGCGAAGATGGCGAAACGGGGCTATAACCAAAGTATGCTGATAGGGGAGGGAATGAGCGAGGTGCTGCAGATACCAGTATCCGATAAACTGCTGGCGCGGGTAAAGAATACAGAAAGCCAGACGAACAAGACAAGGGCTGAACGAGATACGAATGTATTTGGTGCTTTTGGGGTCAGCAAAAAGACGGATTTAAAAAGGAAACATATTTTATTATTAGACGATGTGTTGACTACAGGGGCTACCATAGCGGCTTGCGCACAGGCGCTGGCGGGCGTGGAGGGCATAAAAATAAGCGTTGCCACCATTGGTATTGCCATTTCTTAACGCTTATATTTGCACTGTTTTTTAAGGCAGGTATTGTTTTTAAAGATAATTCACCATACCTTAACCGATTAAATGCCCGTTGGCATATCATTTGATTTTTAACAACATTGTTTTTTTATGAAGAAACACGTCTTAGCAGCGTCCTTATTATTGTCGGCAATAACGTCATTTGGGGCCGGTTACCAGCTTAATCTGCAAGGCCTGAGACAGCTTGCAATGGGCGGCACCGGAACCGCATGGCCGTGGGATGCCTCAACAATTTTTTATAACCCGGGAGGGCTTGCGCGGCTAAAAAGTATACAGGCTTATGTGAGCGGCATAGATATTATTCCATCTACCGCTTTCGGGAACCAGATTATGTCGGGCAATACGAGCACTTCTATAAATTCACAAGCCCGCACATTTACTCCGTTCAACATTTATATAGGCGGCCCAATACAGGAAAACAGCAAATTCGCACTGGGTTTGGGCGTATATAGTGTAGCCGGGCTGGGGCTTAACTGGGATAATAACTGGCTGGGCAAATATATCGTGCAATCTATCAACCTGCAAACAATCTCTTTCCAACCCACACTGAGCTACTGCATCAGCGACTTCCTTTCAGTAGGAGCAGGCTTTGTGCATACCATCGGTACATTTGACTATACGAATGCACTGCCTGTGCATGGTGTGCAAGGGCCATACCAGGGTATCAACTATGATGAGGGCGAAGCGCACCTGCATGGCAATGCCGCAGGTGAGGGCTTTAACCTAGGTGTGCAAATGAGGCTATCTGAGCGCCTGCAACTGGGCGTTACTTACCGCTCGCAGATAAATATGGACCTGGGCGGGGGCACTGCAACATTTACCGTACCACAGTCTTTAGCAACTTCTTTTCCAAATACTCACTTCGATTCCCAACTACCACTGCCACAAGTGGCGTCTATAGGAGTAGGATTCCGCCCGATTGAAGAACTTACGCTGCAATTTGACCTGAACTATACCGGCTGGAATTCGTTTGACTCATTGAGAATCAATTTTGCTGAAAACACACCATCATTACAAAACATGCACGAACCAAGGCACTACAGGAATACGCTTACTCCCCGCATAGGCGGTAATTATAAGATCAGCAAGATCGTTTCTGTAATGGCCGGAGGCGCGTATGACCCAACGCCTGTAACAAATGGTTTTGTATCGCCAGACCTTCCTGATGCAGACCGTATCATAGTGAGCTGCGGTGTTGCTGTGAAACCAATCAGGAGGTTTACCATTCTTGCAGCTTTTGAAGGCACCAGCTCTGTGAAGAGGGCAGGAACTTATGACTATGGGAATTTTAGCGGTACTTACCAGACAGAGGCAGCCACTTTTGGACTTGGGGTTTATTATAATTTTTAAAAAAAAGGGCATAAAAAAACTCGAGAATGAAAAAAATATATATTATAGGAGGAGCTTTGGCGTGTATGTTTACTGCGTGTAAGCCAAGCGTAACTGTTTCTACTAAACTCACAACCGGGAATGCGGATTTCTCCAATTACCTGGCTATAGGCAACTCGCTGACATCGGGATATGCGGATGGCAGCCTGACGGTTACCGGACAATTAAATTCCTACCCGGAACGTCTTTTTGAACAGTTTCAATTAGTGACAAATGTAAAAGGCACTTTTGTGCAACCGTTGCTCCCTGGCAACAGCGGCTGGCCCAGCCCCAAGATGGTGCTTGCCTTGACGTATAGCGCCTGTATACCTGCAGATTCGGGGTTAGGACCGGTAATGTATAGCGGGCCCATTGATTCTGCAGGAAGCTACCGTTATACCAGCACCGTAAATAACGGGCAGATCAATAATATAGGTGTTCCGGGTATACGTGCTGTGGATTACCTAGTGCCCAATTATGCGTTTGGCAACCCCTATGCAGCAAGGTTTTATAATAATTTAAACGGCACACCGCTGGATGAGCTGGCATTCAGGGTTCATAATATGCACCCCACCTTCTTCACTATGTGGTTGGGCGCAAATGATGTATTGGGCTATGCAACGGCAGGCGGCAAGGGAGATGGCAGCGGCAATGCGCAGCCATCAGTGCCGGGCACTTATGTATTTAATACTTACGACATCACCGCATACAACCAATTTGATACTGCTTATGATAAAGCGGTGAGCATGGCCATCAGCACCGGCGCAACCGGAGCACTGATCAATATTCCAGATATCAGCAGTTTGCCCTATTTTAATATTATTCCGATCAACGGACTGGTACTGACAAGACAAGGACAGGCAGACACGCTCCAGAGACTATGGGGATCTGTATTTAAAACCGTATTCCAGGTGGGTGCTAATAATTTTATAGTGCAGCAGCATGATGGCCAGACAAGGCAATCTGTACCCGGCGAGTTGTTATTATCCACGATACCCATGGATTCTATACGTTGCGCAGGATGGGGCAGCACCAAACCAATCCCTAAGGATTATGTAATCACTACAGAGGAGCTACAGGACATCAGGAACGCTATAACTGCATTTAACAACTTCATACAATTTGAAGCGACCAGGCATAAACTGGCATACGTGGATATGAATGGATTCCTGGCACAGATAGCCGGAGGCTATACTTATAATGGTATCACTTATACCACACAATATATCACCGGCGGTGCTTTCTCATTAGACGGCATCCATCCTACACCACGCGGCTATGCGCTGATAGCGAACCAAATACTAACAACAATCAACGGCTATTATAAATCTAATTTGCCAATGCTGGATGTGAATAAATATCATGGCATTGACTTCCCATAACAGGAACGATTTTAAACTAAAAATCCCCGGAATCCGGGGATTTTTAGTTTATGGAATATTAGCTTATACATTTCATCATGCTTTCCCAAAGCCTTTTGGCTGAATTATTCCAATCGAATTTTTTTATTTGCTCCCTTGCATTAACGACCAAGCGGGCACGGAGTGCTTCGTCTTTATATAATTGATGCATTTTATTGGCGATATCTTCAGGATCAGAAGGATCGACAAGCAAGGCTGCATTCCCGGCTACTTCCGGCATAGAGGAAGTATTGCTGACTATGGCGGGTACGTCGCACTGTAGTGCTTCGAGTATGGGAATACCAAAACCTTCAAAGAGAGAAGCGTATACTAATGTATAGGCTCCCCCTATGAGCTTGGAAAGCTCATCTACATTCATATAGCCTACCCACTTTACCTCATCTTTATAGGGCATTTCCGCTTTCATTTGCTCCACCTCTTCATACTTCCATGCGGGGCGGCCTGCAATGACGAGCTTCATATTGGTAGGCTGGCGTTTTTTGAAGAGGACAAATGCTTTCAAAAGGTTTACAATATTCTTTCTTGGATGCAATGCCCCGGCAAAAACAAAATATTCACAGCTATCTGCGTACTTTTTCTTTACAGCTTCCCGTTCTTCAAAGGCAAGCGGTTTGTACTCATCATGAGCGCCGTTGTATACTACGTCTATTTTATCGGGGGCTATTCCGTAATGTTTTACGATATCATCTTTTGAAAACGTGGAAACGGTGGCTATACGGGCCGCTTTGCGGGCAAATAAGGGGGAATAGTGCCGCCAGTAAAGCCGGTGACTGACTACGAAATGCTCCGGGTAATGCTCAAATGCGAGGTCATGAATTACGAGGCAGGTGGGTACTTTTGTGCTGAGTGACATATAACTGTCTGGCGACAGAAACAGGTCTATTTTATGCTTCTTGAGCATAAAAGGGATACTCCACTCAAACCATATATAAAATAATATAGGATGCCTTGCCTGCGGATGCACTACCACAGCCTTGACATTAGGGGCAAAAACAAATAAAGGGTCGTATGGCCTGTCGAAAAAGAAAACAAACTCATGCTCAGGATGATCCCGAACAATGCGTTCAAGGGTTTGATAAGTAAACCAACCGATACCTTCCAGCTTTCCTTTTAAGAGTAACCGTGTATTTACACCTATTCGCATACCTTATGGCGACAAAAATATACTTTTACGGCTTTATTACCCGTTAAATATACTGATGCGGCGGTTTTTTGTTAAAAATATCCTTTTTGTGATTGCGGTGAATGTATTGGTGAAGCCGATATGGGTATTATTTATTGACCGTAATGTGCAGAACATAGTGCAAGGCGGGGCTTATGGTACTTACCAGGCGCTACTGAGTGTGAGCATCATTTTCCAGACGGTACTAGATTTTGGGCTGAGCAGCTATAACAGCAGGATGGTGGCCAGCAACCCAGATAAATTACCGGAGTTGTTCCCGTCTGTGTTATCGGCGAGGCTTGTGCTGATGGTTATTTATATGGTGCTGGCCTGTACCTGGGGATACGCAATAGGCTACCGGGGCTGGGAACTGAATATGCTGGTAGGCGTGCTGCTGATACAATCGCTGAACGCACTGGTATCTTTTATCCGCAGCAATATATCCGCGTTGCATAAGTTTAAAACAGATGGTATCTTATCTATTACAGACCGGCTGCTGATGATCCTTATCTGCGGCTTCCTGTTAGTAAATCCATCAACTGCACGGCATTTTAAAATAGAATGGTTTGTGATCACGCAGGTGATCTGTTATTTTATATCCGCCGTATTGGGGTATCTTATCCTGATACGGATAGGAAAGGTGAAATTAAGGCTCTCCTTTCACGGGCCGGATATTATGAAAATTGTGAAGCAGAGCTTTCCCTATGCACTGCTTATCTTCCAGATGTCGATCTATAACCGGGCAGATGTGATGATCATGGAGCGTATATGCGTGGATGGAAAGGACCAGGCTGGTATATGGGCTGCTGCATTCCGCTGGCTGGATATGGCCAATATACTGGGGCTGATGTTTGCCACAATGTTGTTACCTCTTTTCGGTCGCATGCTTGCCAATAAAAACGATGTTCAGCCAATTGTGAAACTGTGCGTGAACCTGTTGTTGCCGTTTTCGTGCATGGTGGCGGTGGCGGGTGTGTTTTTCAGCGGTGATATTATGCACCTGCTTTATCACAAAAGTGCTTTGTATAATGAAGCCGGAATGGCCATCAACTACCAGCTTGTGTTTGCCTGCCTGATAGCCTCGTTTCCCGCCTGGTGCCTGATGTATGTGTATTCTACTTTACTGACCGCCAATGGCAGCCTGAAAACGCTCAATATCATTGCATTCGTAGGCGTTGTGGTAAACTTATCGCTTAATTTTTACCTGATACCGCAGGATAAGGCTATTGGCGGGGCCATTACATCCTTTATTACGCAAACCGGCCTTGCGCTTACTTTCATTGTGTTTGCATCAAGAATAATAAAACTGCCGCTTAATATTAAATGGCTGTTAGCGCATATCGGATACCTGCTACTTATTTTATTACTGGCTTATGGAGTAATAACGATAATGGGGCATTTTCAATGGGTATTACAACTCAGTGTATTTGGGATAGTGTGTATTGTGCTTATGTTTGTTTTTCGGTTTATATCTGTGAGGAGTATACAGCAGTTTGCCAGCAAGCAGGTATAATATTAATCCTGGTCTTCAACCGGAAGTATGCTAATTGGCAAATGCTGAACCTCATTTTTGATGATATGCACGGCACCATTTGTTACTGTAATGCCTTTGCCCCATTTTTTTGCATAGACTTCCGTGAACTCAGCCCCGAAATAAAGGATAATAGAGGAATAATAAACCCATGACAAGAGCAGGATGATGGATGCCGCTGCGCCATAAGCCGTGATACTTTTAGACATATTCAGATAGTAGGTGATCAGGAATTTGCCGGCAATGAACAGCACGGCTGTGAACATTGCGCCGATGAGGGCATCCCTCCAGTGTATTTTAGCATCGGGCAGCACCTTGAATATCACCCAAAACAAAATTGTGACTACTAAAAAAAGCAGGCCCATGTTTGCTCCTTTTAAAAGCACAATATTCGCATCGCCTAAAAAATGTTGTAAACGACCAGAAAGCAGGTCTATGAGCACATTCAATGCAAGCGCAACCAACATGAGCAAGCCAAGGCCTAAAACGAGTAAAAAGGAGAGTAAGCGGTCTGTGATATATTTAAGCCAGCTTCTTTTTGGTTTTGCCTTTATAGACCACATATAATTTATGGAGCTTTGTATCTCCGTGAAAATACCCGTGGCGCTAAATACAAGTATCAGCGCGCCCACAACACCAAATAAAGTAGAGTGATTTTGCAGGCTGATATTTTTAAGTATGTTTTGCAGCTCCGATGCACCCGATGTACCGATTATGGCACCTAACTGGTCAAAAACCTCAGTGGTGACATATGATTTTTTATAGATAACGCCCAACACTGTTATTATGACAACCAGCAACGGGCCAATAGAAAAAATAGTATAGTAAGCGAGCGAGGCACTTAGTTTGGTGGCGTGGTCATCTATAAATTCGTTTCCCGATTCAATGAGGGTATCGTATATTTTACGAAGGATAGATGCCATTTTTATCTTGCTCTTTTTTAGCGTTACGGGATATTTAATGGCAAAAATATGGGAACTGTATCAAGTAAACAGAAACGGCTTGAATGAAGCTATCAGGCAGGCCATTCATATTCTTTCTCAATGAGCTTTTTGAGCCTATCAACTAATGTGAGTGTGGCAGGGCAGTGTATGAGGTTATTTTTAAACGTTTCGTTATAAAGGTCGAAAGGTTTTTTATTGTGGTGGGGAAATTCTGCGCAATCAGCAGGACGAACCTCGTAAATAGAACATTTATTATCTACGAGGAACTGGCAGGGCTGTGTTTTATTTACCCAGTCGCCGGAATCTTCCTCCTTCAAAAGCCACTTATCCCTGAATTCTTTTGGCTTCATTCCGAGATGTGCTGAAATGCGCGTCACATCTGTTTTATTGAATGTGGGGGTCATAGTTTTGCAACAATTAGCACACTCCATGCAATTAATATCCTGCCAAACGGAAGCATCTACCTTTGCTACTATTTCCGGCATTTCATCCGGGACGATATGGTCTAACTTATCGAGAAAAGCAGATAAAGATACTTTTTTACGTGCCGCAGTAGCCCTAAATTTCTTCAGATTCATAACGTTTGTAAATATAGGGTGTTTGGAGTAAATAAGATTATTGTATCGAGTAAAGAAAAATGTACCAAATCAGGAATGCAATTATTGCCTCCAAAATGGTTGTTGATGTGTATTAAAAACTCTTAAAATTCTTACGGATCTGTTTGACTCTTTTATTTTATAAAATATCAAGTAAGGAAATGAAGGAACTTTCGCTGCCCTGATATCACGATACCGAATCGAATATGTTTGGGGGTTTACCGCAATATTGTTTAGCATTATGTCAACTTCTCCAGCCATTCTTTTACCTAAATCAATGCTTTTTGAATTGTAATAATCCTTAGCTACAAGTATATCTGCTAAAGCAGATGGGGTAAGAGATATAAAGTATAAGACATCAGGCAAGAAACTGTTTTCTCACATCTTCCCACTTTAGCAAATAATCAGGATTAGTGTCTATTGCGTTTAACTCCACATCAAGCGCATCTTTTTGCCATTGTGGTATATCGATATGTAAATTTTGTGCTAATTCTTCCCATTCCTCAATAGGAATAAAAACACCTACAGCATGACCATTTTTATCGAAAGTATATTGAGGATGAATATCCATATTTCCTTTTTTGTAAAGATACTTAAATTTAAAGATTACAACTCAATACACACATTTTTAGGTTCCGTAAAGAAGCGCAAAGCATCCCATCCGCCTTCGCCAAGATTTGAATATTTCTGTGAGGATCGTAACTTTTGATTAAATGTCTATAAAGTATGAATTACAGCATATCATTCATGGAGCGGGCAGAAGTAGCGCGGGAAGCCTTATCCAAACAACGCTTCATTACCTTAGAAGAAGCAAGTATTGCACCTGAAAGAAATGAGTACCCAAAAGAACAAGAAACAAAGGAATTAATAGAATACATTGACCAAAATAACCTGTGGTACAGTAAAGAAATTGTTGGAGATAGCAAGATTGGAGAAGGCACTGAACAAAAGGTTTATTTTGATCCAGCAACACAGACTGTCATAAAGCTAAATGACGTTTGCATTTACCTTTTGGGATAAAGTAATGGAACTAAAAATTAAAAGGCAAAACACCACCGTTTTTACTAATCACAAATACAAAAGGTGGTTCTGCAGTACTTACTTTTTCTTTGATATCTTCCCAGTTTTTAACAAAGGACTTAACCTTATCCCAATAAACATCTTTATTTGCAATAGTATATAAAACTATTCCAACTTTATGTTCTTTATATAATGTGAAATAATGCTTTTTATTAATAAAATCCCTGTCCTGCGTAACAAGTATTCCTTTTAATTCACCGACTTTAGGAATTATTTCTTCGTCGCTTGCGCCAATTCGACCCATAACTACAGGTGCAAATTTTAGTTCTGCACGATGTGGACTTCTTAAATTTCCACTTTCAAGTATATGCAACCCATTTGTTAGTGTTTCTGATAAATTTTCATCAAAAATAAAAAGCATTAAGCAGCGGCTTGAAGGTGAAAATTAATGGCATCTTGTACTTTATCTATTGACAAGTGGTACAAGATACAAATATTTTCATTTGTTTCTCCTCCTAGATGTAAGTGATATAAAGTTTTCGTTTTTATATTAGTTCCTACAACGGTAGGTTGTCCAAATTGATGTTTTGGATCAACAACTATATTTTTTGAATTTTCTAGTGGGAAAAACCGTTTAGCTAAATTGTTTTTATCGTATTCAATTCTTTCAATAAATTGGTGCAAGAATGATTCAGAAATTGAAATCTGATGTTTTCCATCTGCCTTAACTAAAGACCCATCAGAGGAATACCAAACTACCTTTTTATTATTTCTTTTTTCATAATTAAACGCATCTGCTTTAGCAAATGGATAGAAAGTTTCCAATTCTTCAGACATAATTTTATGAACCTTCCTCAATTCTTGTGCACTTATACCTTTCTCTCTTAGTTTGTAAAAAGTATAAAATTCAATTAGGCTATAAAAATTAATTGCTCTATTTTTTCCTTCTCCAAATGTGCTTTTAAAATGTTCATCCCAATAACCCGCTATCCAACGCCGCACAAGCTCATAATCAAGATGTAAAATCGCGGAAATATCCTTAAGGTAATATATACCTTCTCCGAGTTTTGGAGCGATGTTAGTATGTTCCGACTTTGTCATTTTGAATGCAAAATAATCATTTACGAATATTGATGCAAATTACATAATACCCGACAACCAACAAAAATAAATCCAACAATATTGACAAAATGAATGTTAAAATTTAAATTTTATTTTATTATTTTTATATTTGCCATTATTTTTGACAATTTGAAATATAGACAAAACAAGAAATTGACATACTGTGTAATAGCATACAATGTAATATCTCCCGCACCTTATAAATGAATCATTACAACTCTATACACACATTTTTCGGTTCAGTAAAGAAGCGCATCGCATCCCAACCACCTTCACGGCCTACGCCACTGTTTTTAAATCCACCAAAGGGTGTGCGCAGGTCGCGGAGGAGCCAGCAATTAACCCAGATAATGCCACTATGCACCTTGGCCGCTATTCGGTTTGCGCGACTTACGTCCTGTGTCCAGATGGTGGCGCTGAGGCCGTAGTCGCTCGTATTGGCGAGTTGCAGGGCTTCGTCTTCCGTTTTGAAAGATTGGAGGGTCACTACAGGGCCAAAGATCTCTTCCATATTGGTGCGGCAGTGCGGGCCGAGGCCTTCTATGATAGTAGGCTCTATAAACAACCCATTTTCGCAACGGCCTGGTACTTTTACTATATTGCCTCCAGCAAGTATATTGCCACCTTCCTGCTTTGCCAGTCCTATGCAGCTCATTACTTTATCAAAGTGCATTTTGCTTACTATAGCTCCCTGCCTGCTGTTTTCATCGAGCGGGTCGCCCACAGTCAATTTTTGGGTACGGGCAATAAACTCTGTTTTGAATTTTTCGTAGATGGTTTCTTCCACCAGTATGCGGCTGCCACACAGGCATATTTCGCCCTGGTTGCTGAAAGAGGACTGCAGGGTGGTGCGCATCATTTTATCCCAATCGCAATCTGCAAAAATAATATTGGGATTTTTTCCGCCCAGCTCCAAAGATATTTTTTTGAACATAGGTGCTGCTGTTGCAGCGATTTCCCTGCCTGCCCGTGTGCTGCCGGTAAATGATATGGCTTTGATATCCGGATGGCCGACTATAGCCGCACCGCAACTTGGCCCTGTGCCATGCAAAATATTTAATACTCCGGGCGGCAAACCTGCTTTCATACATATGTGGCTAAGCAGGTAAGCTGTCATAGGCGTTACTTCGCTAGGCTTTGAGACTACACAATTACCGGCTGCAAGGGCAGGAGCTATCTTCCATGTGTACAAATAGAGTGGCAGGTTCCACGGAGAGATACAGCCCACGACACCGATAGGCTGGCGAAGGGTATAGTTAATGGCTTTATCTTCCATATGGTGGCTATCTGTACTGAAGTGCATAATGCCTGTAGCAAAGAAGCGGAAATTGCTGGATGCACGGGGTATGTCTACCCGCTTGCTGAGCCAGAGGGGTTTGCCATTGTCATTGGTTTCCGCGAGGGCTAAGGCATCGAGGTTTTCATCTATCAGCTCTGCTATTCGGTTGAGTATCTTAAAGCGTTCTTCCACAGGCGTTGTGCTCCATAATGGAAACGCTGTTTTTGCCGCGCCAATGGCTTCTTCCACATCTTTTATATCGCTATCCGGTATCTGGCTGTATACTTCACCTGTAGCCGGATTTATGTTATCTATATACTTGCCGTTAAGGGGAGCTTGCAGATTACCTGCTATATAATTGGCGATAAATGCCGGAGCAGTAAGATTCATCATAAATGCAAAAGTAAATCATTTTAAACATGCTCAAATTGCAATATATACAATATGCAAAGCGCTGCCATAAATACAAGAACGGTGCAATTTATGAACCACCCAACTAATCGTTATCTTTACCAATAAAAAAACGGGAGTACCATTGCCAGACGTAATACAATTATTATCAGACCATATTGCGAACCAGATAGCGGCGGGGGAAGTGATTCAAAGGCCTGCTTCTGCTGTAAAGGAGCTGCTGGAGAATGCAGTGGACGCAGGCGCTACGGATATACAACTGATGATAAAAGATGCCGGGAAAGAACTGATACAGGTAACGGATAATGGCAAAGGAATGAGCCCTACCGATGCCCGGATGAGTTTTGAACGCCATGCCACATCGAAGATAAAGAGCATAGAAGACCTGTTTACCATTCGCACCATGGGCTTCCGTGGAGAGGCGCTGGCTTCTATTGCGGCAGTGACCCAGGTGGAAATGAGAACGCGCCCGGCAACGAGTGAGACAGGAACACGTATAATAGTAGAGGGTACAGAAGTGAAGCTGCAGGAGCCCTGTGCCGTAAATGCGGGAACGAACATCATGGTGAAAAACCTGTTTTACAATGTACCTGCCCGGAGGCATTTTTTGAAAAGTGCTACTACAGAACTAAGGCATATACTGGATGAGTTTACCAGGGTGGCACTAGCATATCCGCAGGTGAGATTCCGGTTTTGGAATAATGGGGTGGAACAATATCACCTGGAGCCAGGTAATTTAAAGGCCCGTATCGTATCGCTGCTGGGCAATACTTATGAGAAAAACCTGGTGCCGGTAGAAGAGAAAACAGACCTGCTGAATATATATGGCTTTATAGGGAAGCCGGAAGCCGCCACCCGCACACGCGGTATGCAATTCTTCTTTATTAATGGTCGGTTCATCCGCAACGCTTATCTGAACCATGCGGTGATACAGGCGTATGAAAGCCTGATAGAAAAAGAGTCATTTCCGTTTTATGTACTGTTCCTGGAAGTGGATCCTTCACGGGTGGATGTAAATGTGCATCCGACGAAACAGGAAGTAAAGTTTGAAGACGACCGGTTGATGTACACCTACTTAAATGCCGCGGTGAAACATGCGCTGGCACGATATAACATTTCTCCGGCCCTTGACTTTACGCTGAATGCTGGCATACAGCAATTGAGCGCAGTGCAGCTACCAAGTACTGAAAGAGAGAAACAGCATGTGGAGAAAGGCTATTTATACAGTACATTCCAGGATAAGAACCAGGCGCATTTCATAGAGCGGAAAGACAGCCTGAAACAATGGAAAGAACTATATGAGATCGCAAAATCGCCTATACCTGCCGCAGCTCAACCGATAGTAAATAACGAAGAACAAGGCCATATTCAGGGACAATTATTGACTGATGAGACGCAGCAAAAAAATACAAGCAATATTCTATTGGTAAATGGGGCTATGCTGGTGACAACAGTGCGCTCAGGCATGATGCTGATACACATAGCACGGGCGCAAGAGCGTATCTGGTATGAACGATTACTGGCAGGGTGGAACAACCAGGATGCGGCATCGCAACGGGTACTGTTTCCGGCATCATACGAGTTGCCGCCACAGGATGCATTGCTGCTAAATGAGGTGCTGGATGACCTGGCAAGAATAGGATTTGACATTGCTCCCTTCGGGCAACATACTTTTGTGGTGCAAGGCATACCCGCAGGATTACCAAGCGGGGAAGAAAAATACTTGCTGGATGAGGTAGTGGAGCATCTGAAACATGAGTCGCCGGATGCTGTGAGTAAACGAACAGAATTATTGCTGGCGCATATGGCACGCCGCCTTTCAAGAAGCAAGCAAGCAATGATGCAACCAGAAGCGCAACAAGCACTGATAGATGAACTGTTTGCATGCTCGCAACCGGAATATACTCCTGATGGCAAAAAGGTTTTTATGATGATAAAGAAAGAAGAGCTGGAAGGAATGCTGGGGTAAATTAAAAAGGCAAAATTAAAAAGTAAAAATATCTTGGCGATTGTATTAAGTGGGGACAAAAAATGAAACATGTTTTAATCGAACACAGGTAATGACGGGTATATTTAAGCAATGAATTGGAACTCTCTTTATACTGCACAACGGACAGGTGATAGTAAACGAAACTATACGGGTGCTGATCTTGTGCGCAATTCTTTTCAGCGGGATTATGACCGTATTATTTTCTCTTCCGCTTTTCGCAGGCTGCAGAATAAGACGCAGGTATTCCCATTGCCGGGGGCGATATTCGTACATAACCGATTGACACATAGCCTGGAGGTGGCATCTGTGGGCCGCTCACTAGGCAAAGCAGTGGGAGAAAAGATAGCCGCTCAATATGCAGACGAAGGACAGGATTTTACAGAATTTTACCGGCATGAATTAGCTTCAGTAATTGCATCTGCATGCCTGGCGCATGATATTGGTAACCCACCTTTCGGGCACTCAGGAGAAGATGCAATACGTACTTTTTTTAATTCGGCAGAGGGTGATGTGCGAAGTATCATACAGGATTCCCTGAGTGATAACCAACGTAAGGATTTTGAAAATTTTGAAGGTAATTCAAATGCATTTCGCACGTTGACGCATAGCTTTAACGAGCCAGAACCGGGAGGATACAAACTCACTTATACTACGCTTGCCTCATTGGTGAAATATCCATGCGCATCGGCAGAAGGATTTAATAAAAAGACGGGATTGATCGCCACCAAAAAATCGGGTTTTTTTGATTCTGAAATAAGCACTTACCGGGATATAGCAAGCATCTTGCAGATACCAGCGAAAAAAGGATTTAAGGATACTTATGCACGGCACCCATTCGTGTACCTCACAGAAGCAGCAGATGATATTTGCTATAGGGTGATAGACCTCGAAGACGCGCACCGCTTGCATATTATTTCCTTAGAGACTTTTAAAGAAATGTTTCTTCCTTTCTTTGAAGGGGAAAAGGAAGGATATAACTCCCGTGAGTACATTGAAAAGAAACTGGCGAACATAAATGACGATAACCAGAAGGTGCAGTATATACGCGCCCGCTGGATAGGGTTTATGACAGAAAAATTATCTGCATTATTTATGGATAACGAGCAGGAGTTACTGACAGGTACGCTGGAGAAAGACTTGCTGAAATGCCTGCCCGAAACTGAGCGGCAACTGATAGACCGGATCAATGACTTTTCCGTAAAGAAAGTATATAACTATAAAGCGGTAGTGGAAATAGAGATAGCTGGGTATAATGTAATAGGCGGATTGCTGCGTGAATTTGTGCATGCGGTGCTGCACCCGAAGCAAACAAAATCTGCCAAAATAATAAAGCTGGTATCCGCGCAATTTCCTGTGACGCAGCAACCGGAAAACCTTTACTATGACATACAGTCGCTGGTAGATTTTATAGCAGGTATGACAGATCTGTACGCAATAGATATATACCGCAAAATAACCGGGATAACCATACCGGAGATCAGGTAAAAAATTGTGTTTCAAAAGTTGTTATCAATGCATCCCAAAGACCTGCGTATAGAAGATTTTACTTATCCACTTCCTGATGAACGGATAGCGAAATACCCGCTTGCGAAAAGAGACGCATCCAAGCTGCTGATTTATAAAAACGGTATTATCGCAGAGGACATTTACACGAATATCGCCACTCATATACCCGGGGATACGCTGATGGTTTTTAACCAGACGAAAGTAGTACACGCAAGGTTGCTGTTTACCAAGCCATCAGGGAGCGTAATAGAAGTTTTTTGCCTGGCACCTCATGAACAATATGGCGATATACAGTCGGCTATGGGGCAGAAAGGAAGTGTGCTGTGGGAATGCCTGATAGGCGGCGCCAGCAAATGGAAACATGGCATGGTGCTGCAACTGAACAATACACATCCTACCTTTACGTTATCGGCAAAGATAGCAGAGCGAAAACCGGGGGCATATATGCTTCACCTGGAATGGGATAATGCCGCACTTACATTTGCGGAAGTATTGCACTATGCAGGAAAAGTGCCCTTGCCACCATACCTGCACCGGCAGGCTGAAGTAACTGATGAGGCACGCTATCAAACAGTCTTCGCAAAAGAAGAAGGCAGTGTAGCAGCGCCTACTGCGGGACTGCATTTTACACCACAGATATTACAAAGCCTTGCCACAAAAAAAATAGATACTGATTTCCTTACGCTGCATGTGGGCGCAGGCACGTTTAAGCCGGTGAAAAGCCCCACTATGGCAGCACATGAAATGCACGCAGAATGGATAGAAGTAAGATCCGAAACAATACAACAACTAAAAGAGAGCGCAGGCAAAAAAATAGTGGCCGTAGGCACTACCTCATTACGCACATTAGAGAGCCTGTACTGGATAGGGAACAGGCTACATAATAGTTTGGACGTTGATTTTCACGGTATTGCAGTATCGCAATGGGAACCTTACGATTCCGTACAAACATGTACCACTGAACAAGCGCTCACTGCATTAACGGACTATCTGCAAGCCCAGGGGCTACGTAAGATAGTGACACAGACACAAATACTGATAGCACCGGGTTATACATTCAGAATGGTGGATGGATTGGTTACCAATTTTCACCAGCCGCAATCAACGCTTTTATTATTGGTAGCTGCTTTTATAGGAGGGGATTGGAGAAGGGTTTATGATTATGCCGCGGCACATGATTTCAGGTTTTTGAGCTACGGGGATGGCAGCCTGCTGTGGCGGTAGGGTAGCTTAATGATATATTACCTGCATACCCAGCCTGAGGGCTATATCTCTTTCCAGTTGTGCGCCACGGCTGTCTTGCCAGTCAGAAAGCAGGTGCACTTCGTCACATTCCAGCATTTTCCTGATATCGTTCTTTACGGCATCATTCCACGTCTTTGTATCATCGTAAACACCGTCTGGTTTCACCACATGATATCCCATACCGGAGAGCTGCTGAGCCATTGTATTGAACTTGTCTTTTACATCTCCCTTTGGGAGCCCTGTTATCTTGCCTGCTATATACGCTGTCCTGTTCATAACGAATAATTTATAAAAACTGTGAGCAATTTAATGGGTAGTCATAAAAAATCATACCAGCAGTATTAGAGGAAAAAGGAGAGGAGCGATTTTAACAATCCCCGTCTTGCGGCAGGCCGGGGTTTCTGGTGCTTTGTATTTGCCATGAATGTGAGCAATAATTCATGTTTTTTTTGCCTGCGTGTGGCTGCATCACGATCACTTCCTGAACTATTGGTAGTATATATATTTGACGAATCCTTGCGGGAAGCGACGATTAGTTTTTCAATCGGTAATAGGTTTTTTTGTTCGTACTGTTTCATACCTGGGTATTTTCAACATAAATTAAATTGTTGTGCTGTTTGCCATAATCTATCTCATACCTAATAATTTTCGTGCCAAAAGGGTAGCAGTTTTATTATTATTTTATTACCCTGCCTATTGAGAGTGGGATATCTTGTTTTTAAGCACTGCCTGCTGTTGCGTATCCCGGTTCCTCTCTTTTTAGCCATATATCCACTGATTTTACAGCAGTGTTATATTTCTTTACAAATCGGAGATCCCCTGTATATATGAGGCTATGGGCCCTGGCTAAGCCATTGATAATGGAGGAGTGATCCTGCCCGCCAAAAAGCCGGGCAATATCATTGAGCGTGACACAGGGGAAATTCATCCTCAGCAGCAAAGCACCTATAAAGCGCAGCTCCGTGATCTCCCGGATCCGGGATTTTTTTCTGAAACATTCATACTTCATATCCAGCGCAAGGGCTACGATTTTCAGCATTTGCTCCGGCGTTTTTAATGCCTGGTCTGTTGGGTAGAGTATTACGGATACATTCATACCGGTAATATTCTTTATTTTTCTCTGTGCTGAGCGTGCTATGTTGTGTACGCTTCTGGTCTGTTGTGCTGGCGCGTTATTCATATAATTCATCTTTTAGCCGTTTAAACTTATTTCCAGTGTTTTTAACATCTTTACATGCCCGACAAAAAAATTGGCACGAATAAATTTTATCGTGTATTTTTGTCATAGAGCATTATCTGCGATACAAATATAATCCAATATTTTTGACAAATCCAAATTTTATGGAAAAATATTTTCTTATCTTTGCAATATGTATTTAGCAACTAATTTAAAGTATCTAAGAAAGAAGGCCGGTAAAACACAGGACGTGCTTAGCTCAGAAATGAAAATAGGCCGCACTACGATTGCCAACTATGAAGCCGGTATCAGTGAGCCTAACTTAGAGACGTTAATTGCTTTTTCCAGTTATTTTGGCATTTCCCTGGATGACCTATTGTCAAAAAATATGGAAGACATATTAAAGGCAGGCGAAAAAGATGTGATGTTGCGGTCTGCATTTGCGAATGATAAAGAATATAGCAGCATACCCAAGATAATAACCGTAGACAATAGCGGGAATGATAATATAATATATGTGCCGGTGAAGGCAAGAGCGGGATATCTGTTGGGATATGGAGACGCAGAATATATGGAGACGCTGCCCACCTTCCGGCTGCCGGGGCTGAATAATGCCACGTACAGGATGTTTGAGGTGGATGGGCCATCTATGGCGCCCAATGTGCTGCACGGCGACCGGATAATAGGAGAATGGATAGACGCACTGGACAAAATAAGGGACAACCGGGTATATGTGGTGGTGCATAGCGGTGGTGTGGCTGTGAAACGGGTAGTGAACCGACTACAGGAGCGGGGCAAATTATACCTAAAATCAGATACGATAGCGCACCGGCATGAATTCCCTACCCTGGAAATAGACCCAGAAGATATAAAGGAAGTATGGTATGGCCGCCTGAAAATAAGCAGTGACTTCACCGAGCCTGCCGAAGTATACCACCGCCTTGCCGACCTGGAAATGGACGTAATGGAAATGAAACGTATGATGAAGGAGAAGTGATGCAGGGTTTGATTACTTTTATAATGCTATATGGAACTCCCAAATCTCATAGAGAAAATTGAATCACTCAGGCAGGAACTGTCTGCTTTACAGCCATTGCCTGCGGAGCAGCAGGAAAAGCTGGACAGGAAGTTCCGGTTAGAATTTAACTACAACTCCAATCATATAGAAGGCAATACCCTGACTTATGGGGAAACCATGCTGTACCTGATATTTGACCAGGTTACCGGAGAGCATAAAGGCCGGGAATATGAAGAAATGAGGGCCAGTGATGTGGCATTAAAACTTGTACAGGAATATGCAGCAGATAAAGAAAGGCCACTTAATGAAACTTTTATAAAAGAACTCAATAAAATTATCCTTGTGCGGCCTTACTGGGCAGATGCTATAACACCGGACGGGCACCATACACAAAGGGAAATAAGCATAGGCGACTATAAGAAGTACCCCAATTCTGTAAAGCTCCAGAACGGAGAAATGTTTCACTATGCATCACCACAGGAAACCCCGGCAAAGATGAGTGACCTGGTGCAATGGTATCGTGAAGAAATAGAAAAGAAGGAATTACATCCGGTTGAAATAGCGGCATTACTTCATTATAGATTTGTGCGTATTCATCCATTTGATGATGGTAACGGTCGTATTTCGAGGTTGCTGATGAATTATGTGCTATACGGTTATGGATACCCACCAGTAATCATAAAATCAGCCAATAAAAAAGACTATTTAAGGGCATTAAACAAAGCAGATATAGGAGATATTAATGCTTTTGTGGAATATATTACTGAGCAATTGATTTGGTCTTTGGAAACATCGGTAAAGGCAGCAAAAGGGGAAAATATTGAAGAATCGGATGATGTAGAAAAGGAAATTGCTATTTGGAAAAAAGAAATAAAAAAGAGGAAGACATATGGCACACCAAAGGACAAAAAAGAGCAAATAAATAAGCTATTTGTTGATAGTATTAACCCAGTTATAAAAATTTTTTTAGAAAAATTTGATTCGTCTTTTCGAGAGCTTTTTGATAGATGGAATGCCTACATAACAATAAATGGGGGGACGCCTAGGGGAGTACCGTTTATAAATTTGTTGAAACGAGGGCTAAACCCATTTTTAGGTATAGACCAAATAGATAGTATCGAGGTGTCAATAAGTATGCAATGGTTTAAATTAAATAGGAAAAATCATTTTGATGCGGATGCTAATTTAATTATAAGATTTTACGAGAATGATTACCTTATAACGTCTTATTTACAGCCCTTTATTGAGAGAGTATTTAGTTATGATAAAATTATACCTGAAGGGGAACGACAGGCTGTTATAAACGATATAGTAAAACATATTTTCAATTACATCAAGGAAAATACAGAAAAATAACTCCTTTTAGACAGAGTTCTACCGCAACCGATCCACTGATTTTACCAATTTTTCATCTCTTCTTATTCCTAAAAGTGCCATAAAGAGGAATATAATAGCCACTATAGGGAGTATGGAGCCTATCCAGTAAGTGCCACTGGAAGGTGGTGGGGTGATCTTACTAACCCGCATCAGCAACATAGCTATAAAAGCGGCTTCCGCTACCATGCTGTATGCCGTGAGCCTCATTTGCTGCTTGCGGTTTTTAAACATAAATATTGTAACTAATGGAATGAGTGTCATAACTACAGCTATGATCAACGAAGGATAATGATCGCTTACACGCAGTTGCCCGAGTGTATCAATGCCATTTACCAGTGTATGTGTTTTGTACAGGTCAAAATAAAGTACACCTGCATTCAATAATGCTGCAAGCAATAGCCAAAGTGATTGTTTACGTTGTATCATAGTTAATTAGCTGATTTGATGACTAACTGGTTATTTGTGTTATTACGATGTAATCGTTTGTTTTTCCGGTTATTTGTAGAGACGCGATGCATCGCGTCTCTACAAATAACAACGCAATATGAATATCACCACATCTGTTAATTAATCATACTCTTTCCAAAATATGGCTGTAATGCAGCCGGTATATTAATTCCTTCTTTCGTTTGTTTGTTTTCCAATAAACATGCAATGATGCGGGGTAAAGCCAATGAGCTACCATTCAGGGAATGTACTAACTGCGTTTTCCCATTACCATCTTTGAAGCGTATTTTCATCCTGTTGGTCTGGAAGGTTTCAAAGTTAGATACAGAGCTTACTTCCAGCCAGCGCTCCTGCGCGGCGCTATATACTTCAAAATCATACGTAATCGCAGAAGAAAAGCTCATATCGCCACCGCACAACCGCAGTATGCGGTAAGGCAGTTCCAGCGATTGTAATAGTTTTTCTACATGCTTCACCATTTCATCCAGTATTTCATAGCTTTTGGCAGGGTGAACGAGTTGCACCACTTCCACTTTATCAAACTGGTGCACACGGTTCAGGCCACGTACATCCTTGCCATAAGAGCCAGCTTCCCGGCGAAAGCAAGGGGAATACGCAGTCATTTTTACAGGTAATTCGTTCTCTTGTATAATGGTATCCCGGTAAATATTAGTTACCGGTACTTCCGCCGTAGGTATCAGGTAAAATCCATCGATTGTGACGTGGTACATCTGGCCTTCCTTATCAGGTAACTGGGTGGTGCCGAACGCGGAAGCCTCATTTACCATAAATGGCGGGCAGTATTCTTTATAGCCTGCTTCAATATTATAATTCAGGAAGTAATTTATGAGCGCTCGTTGCAACCGTGCGCCCTGACCCATAAATACGGGGAAACCTGCGCCGGTTATTTTAGTGCCCAACTCCAGGTCCATGAGGCCGTATTTTGCAGTAAGTTCCCAGTGGGGTAGTTTTTGCTCGCTCAGGTCTGGTATTTCCCCACCGCTCCGCACTACTTCGTTCTCTTCCGGGGTTTTGCCTTCCGGCACGCTTATATGTGGCAGGTTTGGCAGGCGCACCAAAGTATCCTGTTGCTCTGCTTCCAGTTCGGCAAGTTTTGCCGCCACGTGTTTTGACTGTTCTTTATGCTGCGCTACCTGTGCTTTCAGTTCTTCTGCCTGGTTCTTTTCGCCTTTTGCCATTAACTGGCCTATAGTTTTGGATGCGCTGTTTATCTGTGCGGAAAGATTATCGTTTTCGGTTTGCAACTGGCGGCGATGCTCGTCTATGCTTATGATCTTGTGTACAAGATCCAGTTCCTTAAAATGCTTCTTCTTTAGCCCTTCGAGTATTTGTTCTTTATTTGTTCTGAATAAATGTATAGGCAGCATAAATAATTAATTATGCCCAAAGATAATGTTAAAGGGTTAAATGATTAATAAGAAAAGCAGTCGATTGTGTACAAAGAAGGATAAACTATTATAAATCCCAAGGACTAACTTTTTTTAATCCTTGTATACTATTAAAGTCTTTAATGTTTCTTGTAACTAACGATAAATTAAAAGTAAGAGCAGTAGCAGCAATAATAACGTCAGGCAGCTTTATTTTATGATGTTTACGAAGATAAATGCATTAGTTAACTACATCATCTGACAAATCATATATTGTTGCATCATTCATAAAATCAGATAACAAATTATAATGCTCATCCGGAGCATTAAATCCAAGTACTTCAATTTTAGTAACAACGGAAACATTCGGAATGGCATCAATTATGGAATCCATAAATAACATTCCATTGACTGGTAAATTTCTGCCTAGGTAATCAATTACAACATTGGTATCAATTAAATACTTCGATTGTTCCATTCATTGCGGCTTTGAGTCACATAATTTTGTAATTCTTCTGCAATATCAGACGGTAACTTTCCTGCATATTTCTCAGAAAGTTTTTGAGGGAAGGATACATTTTCTTTTAAAACTTTTATTAGATGAAGTTCCTCGAGCTCATGTAAAAGCCCAATTGCTTTTTGATTTGTAACTTGTATTAGTAACGTATCCATTTAAGCAAAGTTAGTACTTAATATAGATATTTAAATATAACGTTTGGTCAAATCAAATGATCATTTATAAATTTGTATCGTGACGGCTGGAAATCTAAACATATATTCTATCGGACATTCCAACCATCCGGGAGATAAATTTCTGCAATTGCTCTGTGTGCATCACATTCAATGCCTCGTGGATGTGCGCAGCATACCTTATTCCCGGTATAACCCGCAATATAACCGGAAAACCCTGGATGCATTTTTAAGGAAGAATAATATTGAATACATATGGATGGGCGATAGCCTGGGTGGCAGGAGAAAAGACAGCACCCCTGATACTAAACATGAACATGCTGTACTGTACCAAAAAGGGATTCAGGACCTAATGGCGATTGCCGCGAATAAAACGACCGCATTCATGTGCAGTGAGGAAGACCCGAGAAGATGCCACCGGCATAGAATGATCAGCAATACCATTATGAGCGGGAAAATTACGGGGAATGGTACAGTAACAGAAATAAAGATTAACCATATAAGAGCCACCGGTGAAATAGAAGATGCTTCTAAAATTGTAATAGCAATGCAGCAAAAGTTATTTTAGCCTACACTGCAATATGCTGCAACACCGCTACCACATAAGGGCTTAATACTTTTACATTGTGGCTGATGTGCATGGGTATCTCTAAAAACCCGCCGGGGCCCAATTTGTACACATTGTCACCGATATGGCATTCGCATTCTCCCTCAAGGATAATGAAACTTTCCCGCTCATCAGAATGTGTTTCCTCCTCCACATCGGTTTTTGATATGATGAGCATTTGGGTTACTCCCCCGGACTGGCGTATGGTTTTTATAATTCTGTCTTCTTTTATTTCTTTTGGCATGAAGGGATGCACCAGGCGCTTCCAGTTGTTATAGTCAGAATATTTATTTACTACCGGCAGATCGCTGAGATTACCTGCTTTTTCTTTATTAATATTTTCCAGCGTATTCCAGATGGTTTCCTGTAATTCTGCGGCAGGCCATGTAGCTGTTTCTTTTGCATTCTGCTCCAATGCTTGCTGCAGGTGCTGCAGCTCAGCTTTTACTTCAGGGTGCAGGGCGCAAATACGGTCTACTGCCGCTTTCTCTTTCTGTGAGAGCGCGCCGATGGAGTAATCGTATAAAATGCCACTATCTATATATTCCTGTACATTCATTATAGGTTTATCTGAAGGATTTTAACTGGTTACGGATCTCCGCCCTCATGATATGGGTATGCATTTGTTGTCCCTTTTTTGTTTTATTTACTGTCCTTTTGTCTAACAACAGCCATTGTAAGATATCATTTTCCCGGCAATTATTTTCATCATGGATAACTACAGGATCGCTTGCGGGCAAGGTATGATCCTTGCATGCAGACCTCATGATGTGCAGCATCCAAATAAAAAAATTATCGGTACTGTTATATTGTTCAATATGCTTACAAATAGTTACGAATACTGTCTCTAATAAGTTTTCGGCTGTTGATTTATCCTCGGTGATTTTACAGATCATACCATACAAAGCGGCAGCATAATTTGCATAGAGCAAATCAAAGCCTTCTCTTTTCCCTTCCCGGATAAGAGCAATCATTGATGGTATGTCAGCAGGAGCAGGCATTTTGTTTTACCCGGTTATATATTTTATACGGTTAATGGTTTCTTCTTTTCCAATTATTGCTGCTATGTGAAAAACGCCGGGGCCATACTTACCGCCTACCAGCATGATACGGAACGGCAGCATCACATCGCCTTTTTTTAGCCCTGCCTTAGCAACTTCTTCATTAAAAGTGGTTTCTATTTCTGTCTCTGCCCAATTTATATTACTAAGTATTGCCGTCCAGTTGGTGAAAAATTGCTGTTTCTGTTCGTTCCATTTTTCTTTTATTGTGGCTTCTTCTTTTATTTCAGGAGTGGTGAAAAAGAAATGCCCCTGCGCCCAAAAGTCTGGTAACAAAGTGCAGCGGTCTTTGATGAGGGGAATTACTTTTGCCAATAATCCTAAATCCCAATTCCCTGCGCCTAATTCAGCATCTATATAGGGTTTTGCCAATACGACCAATGCAGCTTCGTCGGTGTGCTGTATATACTGATTGTTGAACCATTTGGCTTTTTCAAAATCAAATTTCGCGCCGCCTTTATGTACCCGCTCTATGGAGAATTTATGTACTAGTTCATCGAGCGAAAATATTTCCTGTCCTGAGCCATCATTCCAGCCCAGCATAGCCAACATGTTTACAAATGCCTGCGGCAGGAATCCCATTTCCCGGAAGCCTTTGGTGGTTTCGCCTGACTTCGGGTCTGTCCAGTTCATGGCAAATACCGGGAAGCCTAGACGGTCACCATCCCTTTTGCTCAGTTTGCCATTGCCGTCCGGTTTCAATATCAGCGGCAGGTGCGCCCATTTAGGCATTTGCTCTTTCCAGCCAAGGTATTCCCATAGTAACACATGAACAGGCGCGCTGGGAAGCCATTCCTCGCCCCTGAAGGCATGGGTGATCTTCATCAGGTAATCATCTACTACCACAGCGAGGTGGTACGTGGGCATACCATCAGCTTTCAGCAATACTTTATCATCTACCAGCGAACTATCAAAAGAAACCTGGCCGCGTATCATATCTGTGAGCGTTATGGTTTCGTCAGCGGGCATTTTGATGCGTATCACATAGGGTGTACCATTACGCATCAGTTCGGCAACTTTTTCGGGAGGTAAGGTGAGCGAGTTCAGCATCAACCCACGAATGGAGTGGTCATATTGTGGGTTTGTGTTATCATCCCTGCGAAATTCCCTGCGCATTTTCTCGAGGTCTTCGGCGGTATCAAAGGCATAGTAGGCATGCCCGGAATTGATGAGTTTTTCTGCATAATCTGCATATAAATGTTTCCGTTCACTTTGGCGGTATGGTGTGTAGGGCCCACCTTTTTCGGGGCTTTCATCGGGATCAAGGCCGCACCATTTAAGACAGTCAATTATATACTGTTCTGCGCCAGCTACAAAGCGGTTCTGGTCTGTATCTTCTATGCGCAGCACAAAGTCTCCACTATGTGCGCGGGCAAACAGGTAATTATATAATACGGTGCGCACACCGCCGAGGTGCAGCCCGCCCGTGGGGCTTGGTGCAAAGCGTACTCTGACTTTCATGAGGCCAAAAGTAAAGGAATCAGGAAACATAAAATAATAATACTCGAAGAGCCCGTTTACCTTCAGATGCCGATGATCATAGCGACTTACCAGTCATAAAAAGATGTTTTACAAATGATTAGGCGTTTTGTGATTTCATTAACACAGGGTGGAACAGTTTTATAACCAATAGGGTAGTAACCAATATAAAATTTAAAAACTGCTGATTATGAAAAAGATATTAATAGCACTCGCAATAGCAGGATTTACCTGTTCCGGTGCACAAGCGCAAGTAAGCAAGGCATCATGTGAAGCACCAAAAGCTATGGTGTGCCACAAATCAGGATCATGCTACAAAACAAAGTATGCAGAAGATTATAAAGTTTGCAGAAATGATTATGGCTACTTTATATGCTGCGAAACGCCGAATGCCTATAACTCCACCTTTCCCCGAGTGAGAGTGGTGGCAATGGCTACATACCCAGCTAACCCTATGGAGACAAGAGAACAGCCAGCCGCAAATGACGTGGCTATAAATATGACAGCCCCTCAATCCCAATCATATCCTGAATATGCGGCTAACAGCGCTACGAGCTATGAAGGATATTATAATGGTTCTGGCAAGCATTATATAAAAGTGTGCTATGGTGGAGACAATGTAGCAGAACTGAACCGTAACCCTTATAACGGATGCCCTTCCCCAGCCTATGACGGGCCGGACGCAAACAGGCAACGTAACATAAATGTAAGTACCCCGAGCGCAAATGCCCCACTTGGCGATATTACCGGGAGAAGCGAATAAAAAGCATGTCTCTGGTAAAAAACAAAGGATGGAATTAATTTTCCATCCTTTGTTTTTTATGTAACTTAATAACTTGTTTTATGCATCTGCATTTTCCTCACTAAGCACCCATTTCTTATCATTACAATGGGAGAGTGAGACATCAACATTATAACGTGTTTTTAAATGATCTGCAAGCTGGTTAGCTGCGTAAACAGAACGATGCTGACCACCGGTGCAGCCAAAGGCCACGCTCAACTGCTCAAAACCGCGTGCGATATAATCTTCCACGTTTATATCTACCAGCGCATATACATAATTCATAAAGTCAGGCATACGGGTTTCACGCTCCAGGAACTGGCGCACCATTTCATCATTGCCGGTAAGATACTTATATGCTGCATATTTGCCGGGATTGAGAATGCCCCTGCAATCGAACACAAAGCCGCCGCCATGCGGGCCTGTTGGCTTGGGCATACCTGCCTTATAAGAGAAACTGCAAACCTGTACGGTAAGTTTTGGTTTTTCGTGGGCAGAGGATACCGTGTACCTTTCCTGCATATCAGGAGAGGATAGTTTTTCCAGCAACGATCTTAGTTCAGGGTAAGATGGGGTTTGCGGGTGATCAGAGAGAAAGCTATTCAGGTTTTTTAATGCGGGGCCAATGCTGGTGATAAAATGTGCTTTGTGCTGGAGCAGCCCACGGAAGCCATAAGAACCCAGTACCTGCAGCAGGCGCATGAGCACAAACTGCACATAACCACGGCGGAAGTGTATCTCATCCATACGTGGCACATGCAACTCATTAAGGCTGCTGATATAGCCATTGAGCAGGTCTTCTTTCCATGCGGGTGGTAACTGCGCCCGCGCCTGCCACAGTAATGAAGCAATATCGTACTGTGGTGGCCCCTGCATGCTGCCCTGGAAATCTATGAAATATATTTTGCCATCGTTCACCATTATATTCCTGCTCTGGAAATCACGGAACATGAGCATCTGCGGCTGCACGCGCCCCAGGTCTTTACTCAGCATTTCCATTTCGCCCATAAGGCCAGAACGGTCATAAGGGATGCCCTGCAGGTCTGCAAAGTAATATTTAAAGTAAAGAAGGTCAGACATTATGGCCTTTTCATCAAACTGTTTTGATGCAAAGCATTGCTTATAATCAGCTTCCCGGCCTGCTATCCATTGCAGCTTTGCCAACTGGCCAAGCGCTTTATGATAGAGTTTGCGCACCGGCTCTGTATATCCTTCATTGATTACAAGGTCGAAGAGAGATGTTCTGCCTACGTCCTGCTGCAGATAGGCGCGGCGGTCTTTATTTATTTTATAAACCTCCGGCACATTAATCTGATGGCGGCGGAATAGTTCCGTAAAATAAAAGTAGGTATTATTTTCTGCCACATTAGTATTGTAGGTGCCTATAGCTACCGTTTTGCCGCTGGTGAGGCGATAATAACGGCGATCAGACCCGGATACCGGCAGGGCTTCTATACTTTCCGGTTTTTTCTCAAAATGCTCTTCAAATAACTTTTCTAAAATTCCGGTGATCTGTACGATTGATTTACTCGATGTTATGCTCATTTCCTGGATATTCAAATAAAAATACTTTTCTTTTTGCCATGGCAAAATTATTCCATTCCTTCGTGTCTACATGCGCGGCTACTACCCCGCATGTAGGCATATTACCTATTCCGAAATCCGGGGATAACTGGTTTACAAATTCTGTTATCCCCGGATTATGCCCCACAATAAATATGGTTTTCACCTTATCGTCTGTTTCGCTAACGGTTTCTTCCAAAACGGAGGGGATACAATGATACAATTTTTCTTCCCATTTAATATGCTCCGCATCATAACCTACCTCTTTTGCAATCTTTTTAGCAGTTTGCCGGGTGCGTTTGGCACTGCTGGCCACAATAAGGTCGGGAATGATATTTAACGATTTCAATTTCTCCCCCATCTCCGGTGCTTCTTTTTTGCCCCGTTCATTAAGCGGGCGTTCAAAATCGCTCTGTAAAGGATTTGCCCAACTGCTTTTGGCATGCCTTATGACCACTAATGTTTTTTGCATACAATTATTTTGCCTTAAAATATTTTAGCTTTAGTTGCTCCCCGTCAAATTCAGCATAACTGTCATAGCGTATCCAGTCGCCAAGATTAACGTACAAGCTATTTTGTGGCAAAGGATACTCAATAGCAATATGCCTATGCCCAAAAATAAAGTAATCTATGTGTTCCTGTTTTAAGGTTTCGAGGCAAAACTGCACCAACATTTCTTTTTCAGGCCCGAGGAATTTCTTTTCTGGTGCATCTGCATGTTTTGGTCCAAGGCGGCTAAACCATCCGGCAACGCCTATACCTGTGTCTGGGTGAATACGCCGGTATAGCCATTGTAATGCTTTGCTGCTCAGCACTGATTTAAGGAATTTATATCCATGGTCGCCAGGGCCAAGGCCATCGCCATGCGCTATAAACAGGCGTTTGCCATTAATCTCACGTATGATATGCGCATGATGAACCGGGATATTCAATTCTTCTTCAAAATAACCAAGCATCCAGATATCATGATTACCGGTAAATGCTTCTATATGTAAACCATTATCACGCAGCTCTGCCAACTTACCCATAAAACGGGTAAACCCTCTTGGTACTACATTACGGTACTCAAACCAGGTATCAAAAAGATCGCCCACAAGGTACAGCTGTGCTGCATCTGCGCTGATTTCATCGAGCCATTGGCAAATGCGCCTTTCCCGCTCGATACTGGTAGCGCGGTCAGGTATGCCCAAATGAAAGTCGGATGCGAAATAAATTTTTTTACCTTTTGGTAATTCCATGCAGCTACTAAAGAGGGTGTAAAATTACTCTAAATAAATAACATGGAAGGATTTAGAGGCATCAATAATCCACTAAAACACGCTGGTTATTGTGCATAATGCCTACAGAAAGAGAGATGTAATTTGTTTTCAGCCCAGATTCGGTTTTGTCGAAGGCTTTTGGCAGATAACCGAAGTTCTGAGAGATGATAATATTCCAATAGCCTTCTGTGGGGAGCCTTTCTGAAACTCCCAGCCCATACTGCAACATCAGTGTAGGTGTATTATAAGTGGTATTGAAACCGGCTGTATCTGACCTGAAACTAACAGCAGAAGGAGTGGTGAATATCTGCGCATATCTATTCGTAAACTCACTGCCGCCCATATATATACCACCGCCAACCGAGAGATTTATATGCACGTACTTGCGGTAGCCAAGGCCAATGTCCAGTTTAGGATAGAAGAAAAAATAAGAGCTTTTATGCCGGATACTGATAATATCTCCAAAATTGGACGCCACTGGTGCCACATTAGCATTATAAAGAAAAGAAAAACGCTCAAAACCAACAGCACCACCCGCATAAATATGAGGACTGATCCTGCCTAAAACATAGGCTTGCAATTCAGGTGTGAGATAAGACTTATATGAAGTAGTTTTTCCTAACCCTCCGTCAAAACCAAAAATAGCCTGTGAAAAGCTATAAGTGGTAGTTACACAAAGAAGAAGGGACAGTAAAAATTTTTTCATGCTTAAAGTTAAAAAAATAATTGGTCTCACTATATTTTATCCTAATAGCCTATATGTGCAAACCGGGAATATAAAAGAATAAATTTTTATTTTCATTAAAATTTTATAACTTGTAATTGCATAATAGTGAATTGTATATGAATGCAGCGCAGCAAACCACAGGTGAATATATCACTAAATTACTGGAAGCAGGACAAGGCAGGGAGCAAATAGAAGCTGACCTGCTGGGCAAGGGCCATGACGAGCGGTTTGTAAAGGAGCTCGTAAAGGAAGTAACGCAGTTGCGGCAATCAAAAAGAAGGGCGGTGGGGCTTTCGCTTGTACTTGCCGGTGCAGTAATATGCTTTTTGAGCTTCCTGCTTACTATTACTTCTTCGTTTTCGCAAGGTTCTTTTCCATACGTACTTTATGGCCTCACGAGCGTAGGGATCATGGTTGCATTTGCAGGGTTTACAAAGATTTTTTAACGGCTAACCATGTTTTGAGAAACTTGTTTTGAAATGTATGCGGATAAGCAAGCATAATTTCTGAAAAAAGTTATCTTTGCGCTCACCATGGGGAATTAGCTCAGCTGGCTAGAGCGCTTGCATGGCATGCAAGAGGTCATCGGTTCGACTCCGTTATTCTCCACAAGCTTTAAATCACCCTTGCGGGTGATTTTTGTTTTTGCAATACTATATATGCATAGTTTATTCATTGTATATTCCAGCAAAATTAAATGTACTGCACTATCTGGCATGACTTTTACATCTTCATTAAAAATTAAAAAAACTGAAAATGAAAATTGTAAAATTTACTATTACGTCGCTGGCTGTAGTTATGATGTTGAGTGCATGTCACTCCAGCAAATGCTACATGAAAAGATTTAAAAGAAAAGCGGGCAAAGAAGTGGGCAAGTCAAATGTAAGTATGAAGGGAGATTCGGTAAGGGTAGTTTATCCTGAGGTGACCATATTCGACTTTAACAAAGACGAACTGAAACCCGATGCAAAAATGTCTATTCAGCGCTTTTCTGGTTTGCTCAAAAAGTTTGACCGTGTGAATTTCGTTATTAATGGCTACACTGATAATGTAGGAACAGCGGATGTGAACCAATCATTGTCTCAGAGAAGGGCAGATAATACGAAAGCAGTTTTTCAGGCAGATGGCGTTAGCGCTGACCGGATAAGGACCAACGGTATGGGAGACAGCAATCCTGTAATGAACAATAGCACGGATGAAGGCCGCCAGGCAAACCGCCGGGTAGAATTTATGTTATATGACAAGAAAAATAAAAAGAAGTAAATAAGGCAATAATCCGCCGAGATACACATTAACCGGAAACGTCTGATTTTAGATGTCTCCGGTTTTTCTTTTCGATGTATTCATGTCAGAATCAAAAAAATCATGGTTACAGCATCGTTTATTTTTTTTTGATCTACTTTAGAGAAGGGCAGGCTAAAATAAAGAGATCGCTCTTTACGACAATAGTACGTCTGCAGAAATCCCAAGTTCTCTATGAAAAATTCTCGCTAGCTCGAGATTTAAAGGTTTTCTTTTATTCAGTAGGGCAGATACATAACCTTTAGTCCCAATGATGCCCACCAGATCTTTGTTTTTTAACCCCTTTTCCTCCATCTTCG
>Ga0206839_1014_pt3 | contig 35225 bp, 21 predicted proteins | sample Alteio_BWOrgCont_27_FD_152883 | JGI IMG/M metagenome (GOLD analysis project Ga0206839, IMG submission 152883) | Enriched cells from forest soil in Barre Woods Harvard Forest LTER site, Petersham, Massachusetts, United States -... | ecosystem: Environmental > Terrestrial > Soil > Temperate forest >... | reverse complement strand
CTATTCTTAAAAGCTGGTCGCCAGAAGGGTTTTTGTAGGCAGGGCCGGTGTATGTTGCAATAGCGGCCCCTGTACCTGCCTGGCTGATCACGCTGCTTACTGCGGCAGGAGCAGGGGCATATAATGTGGTATTAGATTGATTAATAGTTGTCTTTATGTTTTGTTCATAAGTATTTTCTTTAATCGTTATTTTGCTGTAATCAATATTGGGTCCAGCATATACCGATAGTTTTGACGTAACGTTATACTTTAACAATAGCGGTAACTCTACCTCCATATAAGAGCCAAACGAAGAAGATTTTATTATGGAGTCGTGGCTTTGGCTGTAGGTATAGTAGATATATCCATCCCCCTGTAAACTCTATCTTATGTTTTTAAAAATACACTAATTGTTGATACAATCCCGCTCTCCTAGCGGGATTGCTTATCTATCCAAGGTGTGAAGCGAGGAAAAGGTGGAAAGGATGGAAAGCATTTGCAGTTGGGAAATGTGAAAAAAAACAGTGATTTTTGTATAAACCAAATTGCCATGAAAAAAAATCTATACCGGCTGTTTAGTATAGTTTTTACGATTGGCTTTTCTATACATGCGCTCGCCCAGTCTACTACAAGAGTTATTACAACAATAGCAGGAAATGGTATGGCGGGATATTTTGGAGATGGGAGCCCCGCTCTAACTGCTATGCTTGATTCTCCTACCTGTATTGTGAGAGATGAATCCGGCAATCTATACATCAACGACCAGAGGAATAATTGTGTCCGGAAAGTAAACCCGGCAGGAATAATAACTACAATTGCCGGAACCGGGATTGGAGGTTATTATGGGGATGGAGGCGCTGCGACAATGGCGCAATTATCCCAAAACTGGGGCATTGCTCTCGACCATAGCGGCAACTTGTACATCGCAGACGAAGGCAATCACTGTGTACGCAAAGTTAATGCCGCCGGACAAATAACCACCTTTGCTGGTACTGGCATTGCGGGAAACAGCGGGGACAATGGGCCTGCTACTAATGCCAAATTATTTTCTCCGATCGGCGTTGCAGCTGATGGTTCGGGTAATATTTACGTAGGTGATTTTGTAAACTACACAGTGCGTAAAATAAACGCGGCTGGTATTATAACCACCGTTGCTGGTACCGGAATTACCGGGTTTAACGGCGACGGCATTGCCGCTACTACTGCGCAATTAGGCTATATATGGGGCATTGCAACAGATGGCAGTGGCAACCTGTATATTTGTGATGGCAGCAATAACCGTGTTCGCAAAGTAAACACATCAGGTATTATATCTACTATTGCCGGTACAGGAACTCCCGGATATACCGGAGACGGTGCGCCAGCCATATCAGCCACATTAAATCAGCCTATAAATGTTTCGGTAAGCAGCAGTGGAGAAATATACATTGCTGATTTTCAAAACAACTGTGTACGCAAGATCAATACTTCAGGAATCATCAGCACTATTACCGGTACGGGTATAAGTGGTTTTAGCGGCGATGGCGGCCCGGCTACAGCGGCCAAACTTTATCATCCTATCTCAGCAATACAGGATCCCGGTGGTAACGTATATATTGCCGACCTGGACAATGTGCGGATACGAAAAATATATGATGCCAATACGCTGTCTTTTAGCAGAGGCCGCTATCAGAACCTTGTCTCCTGTAAGAATATCGCAGGCACCGGGCTTGATTCCACCATGACTATTATTGACTATGCAACCGGCGTAACAGATAAATGGAGTCTTGTATATGGCCCTAAACATGGAAGCGCAAACGTATCTTATAGTAAGGCCTCAACCGGCAATGTATCCACACCTCCCGGTCTTACTTACACTCCTGCGCCCGGCTATACCGGGCTGGATACATTTAAAGTAGCTGTAGCAGATGGCAGCCTCTCTGATACCACAGTCGTGTATGTAAGTGTAGATACATTGCCTTTCGCCGGAAATATAACCGGTCCTTTAAGAGTCTGTGTAGGACAGTTGATAAAATTATCAGATACTGTAAAAAACGGGAACTGGAGCAGCAGCGGGGATATAGCTACTGTAACGAGAGGAGTAGTAGCAGGTATATTGGCAGGAGCAGATATTATCTCCTATACTATTAAGGATGCATATTGCGCTAACTCCGCTTTAAAAACCGTTACGATAGACCCCTTACCTGCTACAGGTACTATATATGCCCCTCTCTCCATGTGCTTAGGCATCACCGATACAATAAGGGAAGATAATAATAAAGGTAGCTGGAGCAATGGAAGCGGCTGTGCCGTGCTTGACTCCGCAGTTGTTATTAACGGTTATTATTCTGCCATAATTACAGCTACGTCACCGGGCACATCTATCATAAAATATGCGGTTAAAGACAGCTTTTGCTCGGCATACACGACAGTCAATATAGCCGTTGATGCGTTCCCTGATCCGGGGATAATCACAGGAGCAAATACTGTGTGCGTTGGTGCGGTAATTGTTTTAACAGACACTGTTGCAAACGGTACCTGGAGCAATAATAATAAGATCCTGGCCTCTATTATGCATACTACAATCCCTACGCCTAATGAAGCAAATGTATTAGGCATCTCCGCCGGGAATGATACTTTGGAATATAGTGTTACCAACTCATGCGGGGCATCTGTTGCCAATATGGTTATAACGATAGAGCCGTTGCCGGATATACCTTTGATCAGTATCAATAAAAATATATTTTTCTCCGTGCCGGAAGAATATGCCACCTACCAATGGGCAATAAACGGAGTTTCTGTAGCAGGCGCAAATGCAGACACCTTCACTACTACTGAAATTGATACAACCGGGCATTATTATATAACAGTTACTAACAGCTATGGGTGCCCTGTTTCTGCTGATACTTCTGTTTATACAGGCTGCACAGCTGATGCAATCAGTGTCTTCCCAAACCCGGCAACATCTGTGGTATCTATTGAATGGTGCAAAAAAGTGAATGCGCAACTGGTGTATATGGATGGTAAAGAGCTGAAAATGATTAAAAACGTGAACCAAATAGACCTGGGCGATTTACCAAATGGAACTTATATTCTAAAGATATATGATGTGCATGGCAATGAATTAAGAACACAGCACATTAGTAAAATATCAAAGTGACCTACACTCAAATTTTATATAAAAGCATTGGGCTGAAGAGATGATCTTCAGCCCAATGTTTTTATAAACAGTCTATTTGAACGGCTTTGTATGTACTTATTGTTTTATCACTTTTACTACATGCACCTCATTGCCTAAACTGATACGGGCAATGTACATACCTGGAGCCTGTGGCGTAAAGTTATATTCATGGATGCCTTCCTGCTGTGTTTCATTATTTGCAAGCGAAGAAACCTGTTGCCCTAAAGCGTTTGAAACAGAGATAGATACTTCCTGCTCCACATCGAGGTTGTACCTGATAGTAAATGCACCTGTTGTTGGGTTAGGGAATATCTTTATTTCATTCCCGTTATTGGTTACATTGGTTGTACCTGCTGTTACATTTGCAAGCCTTTTATACACTGTGCCGCATCCACCGCCTACTGTGATATGTGAAAGTGTTCCGCCAAGTGAATTAAAATCTGCTTTAAATGCCTGGTAATAAATATTAGCCGCAACCGCATCATGGATAATGAGCGTATTCTCATCATTTTCAGCGTCGGCAGATACTGTCCAGTTATGAGAACCCGTAAGCACCAGCGGATCAGAACATATATTGGAAGGGTCTACAATCAGGTATTTATTGTGGTAAATATAGCCGCCGGTATATTCCTTGAAATGAGTGGAACCAAGACCGGTGCTTAAAGTAGTATAAGCGGTAAATGTATTGCTGAACTGGTCCACAATGCCATCTACTGTAACGCCTGATGTATATTCACTTACTATCTGGATAGCGTCTGGATTGTCAGAAAAAGTATACATGCCAAAGTAAAGATCGGTATTGGCAGTCTGGATAGTAGAAAGAATATGTGCGTTTACACTATCGGATGGAGTGAAATATAATTCTACCGGAGTACCGGCGATGGTAAAGCTATGACGGAGTGAATTTGATTTGCATGGGCCCCATAAGCTGGCAGATGCATTTGGCGTAGAAGTTGTGCTGCCCCACATCACATTAAACTGATTAGTATAAGCATGGGCAAGCGCTGAATCCTGTATAATTACTACATTATTGAAGTCTGAATTAAACTGGGTCACGTTCCAGTCCGGAGAACCTGTCCAGACAAGGGCGTCATTAGGATTTGATGAGTTGGCGTCTATCAATACAAATTTATTGTGCATGATGCTGTATGTCTTATTGCAGGGGGTGATCTTTCCGGCAACAGGACTTGACAAAGTATGAATGCTGGAATTTAATCCAGACAAACCAGAATTATTACCGGCAGCGCAATAAATCCAACGAATAGTAACGCCCCTGGTATATGCGTTATTAACCGCTGTGGCAACGTTTGAAAAACCAGACGTCTGGTCATATTCATACTGCGCGATATCTATAGTGTATTTTGCCCTGTTGATATAAGCGATCAGGGTATCGGCCAGGCAATGATTCAGATATTTGGCATACACACCGGTAGAAACAGTTGTATCAACCGGGTTATTAAAGTAATAAAGTATTTTGGGGTTTGCTGAACCACCGGAACCAGAAACTGTTCCATTAATATTCAGGTTTAGCAACTGGAATGTACCGGCAGTGCTGCTTGCGTTAAAGCCATAAACCCTGAATTTTAATGTGTTAGGAGCAGTTACGGTAACTGATGTAGTCCATGTGCCTGTAGTGGTGGTGCCGCAACTTGCGTTATTGGGAGACTGATTAGAACCCTGGTTGGTCCAGGTAGTACCACCATCTGTGCTATATGCATACCTCACAGATGCAGGCCCTGTAGCGGAGCGCCTCATATCTGCGCTGAAGCCTGTTACATTTAAAGTATATCCCGAATTTGGCGTACAAGTTACCTCAACTGCAGCCTCCGATGAACTATAGGTAGTCGCGCTGCTGAAATTGGTACAGGAAAAACCAGTGCTGCATGGCGATCCTGGAGCATTACAACCATTTACACGCGTAAGCGCGGTGCCGGTTGCATTCGCGGCTACGGAATTTAACGCGCCCGTAGTAGCAGATGTATAAGAAAGAATTTGCGCGTGGCCTGTATTAAATGCGCCAATAAATAAAGACAGCAAAGCAACCGATTTAAACAGGCTGCTGCCAGAAAAAATTGTGAAATTTTTCTTCATGATTTGTTTTTAAAAGTGAGTGTTAGATTTTACCAGACAAATGTTATACTCAATTATAAATACCCAATGAACCTAAAGTTAATTTTACGACAGCTTTGTATAAACAATACGTCCTTATACATTAGTTCATAAATAAATAACACGAAAGTAATATCGCATCATGCTGTCACCCGGTGAATACTTGCGAGCTTTGCGGTTTACTTAATTTTCAATGGCATTACGGAAACATTCCAATTGGTTCATAACATACTGTTTATCTTTTTTATTCCTCGTTCTTTCGCAAGTATCCTATGCGCAAACAGTACATATACTATTTGACGCCACAAAAGCAGAAATGGCAGGAAATGCGGATTGGGTAATAGATGCAGACCAGACAAACATCAGGTATTCCCCAACTGCATATTTAAGTTCGCCGGGCAATCAAAGCAACCCGCAGCGTATACCCACTCCTGCACAAAGCACCATTACGACAAGTACGGCTGAAACATACTGGACAGGCGCATTGTCCAGCTGGGGTATTGATTGCGTGAATAAAGGATATACGGTAGAAACATTACCATACAATGGGCAAATAACCTACGGTAATACCAGTAACGCACAAGACCTGGGCTACTACCAGGTATATATAATAGACGAACCAAACATACAATTTACGGCTGCCGAAAAAACAGCTATCATGCAATTTGTGCAAAATGGTGGTGGTTTATTTATGATATCAGACCACGATGGAAGCGACCGGAACAGTGATGGATGGGACTCTCCCAATATCTGGAACGATTTTTTAAGCACCAACAGCATACAACCCTATCCATTTGGTATTTATTTCGACCTCAATGATTTTTCGCAAACTACAAGTAATGTCTCTGCTACCGCAACAGATTCTATTATCCACGGCCCAATGGGCAATGTCACAAAAGTGGATTGGTCTGACGGTACGAGCATGACCCTGGACCCGACAAAAAACGCCAGTGTGAAAGGCGTTGTATTCAAATCAGGAGTTACACCCGGCAATACCAATGCGATGGTTGCTTATGCACGCTACGGTAGTGGAAAAGTTGCCGCAATAGGTGACAGTTCGCCTACTGATGATGGTACAGGAAACCCCACATGCGCATTATATAACGGATATTGGAGTGATGCGTCAGGAAATCACAGGCTGTTGCTGATGAACATAACAATATGGCTGGCTTCAAAAAGCACACCTACCGGAATAACAATTACGGAAGCGGAAAATAATGGGCTTTCCGTGTACCCTAATCCATCAACAGGTAACATAAATATCACTGCAGACGGCTCGTTAACAAACGTTATCATTTCAGTATTCGATCTGACCGGGAAAGAAATAGTACATACTACGTTACCCTCTCTTGATGATAATAAGCCTTATTCATGCACACTTAACAACGGTTTTTACTTTGTAAGGGTGGCATGTGACCAATTATCAAAAACTTCAAAAGTTATTATTGAATAGGCAAATGCCGCAGAACGGAAGAAGTAAATAATATTATTATGACTTTGCGGTTAAGGGATATTAATGCATTCATTCTGTTTCTTTTTTTGTTACTGTTAAGAACAGCTACCTCTGCGCAAATTAACGTGTCCCCTTCCCAAACCGCCGCAATACTAGCACAAAAACTTGCCGGCCAGGGAGTCACGATCACCAATGCTACCCTGCAATGCGCCGCGCAGGCAAATGGTTTATTTGATGTAACAAGTAGCAATTTAGGGCTCGGCAGCGGTATTGTATTAACTACAGGCCGTGCGGCTACGCTGGGCAGCAGTTACGGAGTTAATGGATATTCCTCATTCCTGGCAAGCAATGATAATGGCGTGGCCGGAGATCCGGAATTGGATGTACTGGCCGGGCAAACAACAACTGATGCCTGCGCACTTGAATTTGACCTGCTGCCAAATGGAGATACAATCAAGTTTAATTATGTTTTCAGTTCTGAAGAATACCTGAACGCGGTATGCGGCCCATATAATGATGCGTTTGCTTTTTTCATATCAGGCCCCGGCATTGCCGGCAGTGAAAATATGGCATTGGTTCCCGGCACAAATATCCCCGTTACGATAAACAGTATTAATAACGGGATTCCGGGTAAAACAGGCACAATAAGCAATTGCACCAAAATGGGCCCCGGCTCACCATTTACATCTTACTACATAGATAACTCATCTGGCCAGACACTCACCCATCAGGGCTTTACCAGCGTATTGCAGGCGGTACATGCTGTTACTCCCTGCAATTTGTACCACCTAAAAATTGTAATTGCTGATGCAGGCGATCCATTATATGATTCAGGTGTTTTTCTGGAAGCAAACAGCCTGCAAACAGATAATTACAGCATAAAAGCACAAACTCCTAATCCCGCCCCTGCACCCAATGTATGTATTAAAGGTTGTTTACCAGGCCACTTCCAGGTAAAAAGAACAGCGGCAAATTCCCAGCCACAGATAATCAGATTCTATACCGGGGGAACTGCTATAAGCGGCACCGATTATAGCCCCATTGCAGACAGTGTCACCATCCCATCTAATGACAGCGTTGCAGACATAGTAATCAACGGATTACCTACACCACTACTGGGAGCTAAAGTACTCACCATATTTATATTACCGCCGTACCCATGCAATGGTATATCAAACATCCTCGACAGCGCTTCCATTACTATCTATGACACTATTCACATAAGCATACTAACGCCTGATATGGATGTCTGTAGAAATGACACTATACAATTGCAGGTAGATGGAGATAGTATACTCACCTACAATTGGACACCAGCTATAGGGCTGAGTAATCCCGGCATTAAAGATCCTGTCGTGTTTCCGGCTGTAAATACAACCTATTGGGTAACAGCATCAGTGCCCGGTTCCAGTTGCGCTTCAAAAACGGCATCAGTAAATCTTTCCATAAAAGCCACTCCGGATATAATATTAATTGCAGACACAACGGTCTGTTTTAATACAAAGTTTCAATTGAATGCAAGTACTGCGGGGGAAAGCAGGTACTATTCATATAAATGGGTGGGGCCAGGCAGTTTTACATCATCATTAATAAACCCTGTAGTAGATACGGCTACCCCAAAAACAGGAGGTACCTATACCATTACAGTCACAGATAATACAAATGGGTGTAAAAGTGACGCAGGTATCCATGTAATAGTAAATACTCCCGATACACCTACAGTTACTTCTCCGGCTTTTTTTTGTGTCAATAACCCGGCCATACCGCTTACTGCCACAGGGCAGCAGCTTTTGTGGTATGATGCAAACGGCATGAATGCAACCACAGTGGCCCCTTCGCCTCCCACTTATGAAATCAATACCTATACCTATTTTGTATCACAGACTATTAATAATTGTGAAAGCCCCAAAGCTGAGATTGAAGCAGATGTGACACAATGCTGTGATGGCATTATCAATATCCCAACAGCATTTACACCTAACGGTGATGGAAGAAATGACAAATTTGAGCCACTGGAAGATTATGGATATACCATAAAAAGTATGCTCATAGTGAACCGTTGGGGCCAGGTAGTATACTCAGGGACTACAGGGGTATGGGATGGAACTTACAAAGGGATGCCGGCAGAGATGGGCACCTATTTCTACTACATGTCTTTTGGCTGTATTCTTGGAGGCACCGCGGAGCGAAAAGGCGATGTGATACTAATCAGGTAACGCAATAGCCATGCTTTACGTGAATTTAATGAAAGAATAATTTAATGATAACAATATAATCTTAAGTCCAAAATACCTTTGCAGATTATTTCCATAGCACGGTCAAATCTTATTTCAACGTAAGTACATTATTTAAAATTCTTGCCAAATGCTAAAAAATCTTTTTTTATTACTGTCTGCCATAGTCATTTCATATACTTCTGGTGCGAGCAATAAAATAAAATTCTATTTCAATCACCCCGTTGACAATACCGTTTCCACCGGTGTAAATGCTATTTACCTGAACAGTTGCATGGCAGATACCCTTGTGGCTTATATCAACCGGGCAAAATATACAATTGACATTGCCCAATATGATTATACCACCGGTGGCAGCTTTGCCAATATAGCCGCCGCTGTAAACAGTGCTTACTCAAGAGGCGTACAGGTGCGCTGGATATATGATGGCAGCTCTACAAATTCAGGACTATCGGGCGTTACTAGTGCTATAAACAAACTTGGCAGCCCCACAACCAGCAGCTATGGCATTATGCACAATAAATTTGTGATCATTGACGCCAATTCATCTGATCCTGATGATGCTATAGTATGGACAGGATCATCAGACTGGAGCGAGGAACAATTTAATACTGACTACAACAATATTGTAATTGTACAGGATTCCGCACTGGCACATGCCTATACCGGGGAATTCAATATGATGTGGGGAGGCACAGGCCTCTCCCCTAACCTGTCACTTTCCAAGTTCGGGCCGAAAAAAACTGACCTGGGCAGGCACAATTTTACCATTGAAGGCAATCCTGTTGAATTATATTTCAGCCCGTCAGACGGTACCAATACCCAAATCCAGAATGCAATCTCTACCGCAAATACCGACCTGTATTTTGCCATGTACACATTTACCGACAACTCCGATGCCACTATGATCACATCAAAGTATTCCGCTGGTGTTTACGTTGCCGGAATTGATGACAGCTACAGTAATTCATATTCCCCATATACTACCTTCACTTCAGCCCTCGGCAGCCACTTTATTGTTTATAGTGGCACCGGCATTTATCATAACAAATTTATGATCGTTGACCCTTCGGATGCCTGTTCAGATCCGCTGGTACTTACCGGTTCGCATAATTGGAGCACTAGCGCCAACACTCAAAATGATGAAAATACACTGATCATCCATAATGATACAGCTGCAAATATTTATTATCAATCATTCCGCGCAAATTTTACCTCATTAGGCGGTTCGCTGGCCACTGTTAAAGGCTGCACTTTAAGAGTGCCGTTAAATAATAAAACAGAAGACAACATATCGGTTTATCCCAATCCTTCAAACGGAGATGTCACCATCAGTTACCAGTTATTATATCCACAGCGTGTGAGCGTGGGTATATATAATGTGGTAGGCCAGAAGATCGCCTTATTAATGAATGATGAATTGCAGCAAACAGGCAAGCAGGAATTACATTATACCTTGAATAACGCAGGATTATATTTTGTTCAGTTTGCGACCGGCGATGAACATTTCACAAGGAAATTGGTAATTACACAATAGCTTATTTTATCGGCACCATACTTCACCCAGCTTATTATATAATCGTTATTAATTCTTACCAGCGTAATAATCATTCCTGTACGGTAACATTTTCGTCATAATAAATTCACAATTGGATAAAAACCGGGTTACATCGACAGAGGAACTTTGCGACAATTAAAACTAAAGCAAAATGTACTTGACCAGGTTTACAACCAGCAAGAATTATATTCTGATTTTCTCTCTCCTTTTTACACTCAGTTATTCCACCAAAGCCCAATTATCCGTTAATCCAAACCAAACTGCGGCAGTATTATCCGCTGCGCTCGCAGGCCCCGGTATTACTATATCCAGCCCGGTTTTAACATGCGCAGGTGTGGCAAATGGCACCTTTACCGTCACTCCCGGCACATTGCTTGGCACGGGTACTACTCTTTTCGGAATAAGCAAAGGTATCCTGCTCACCACGGGGAAATCTACTGCTGCAAGCGGGCCGGAACCTGTACTCGCCAGCACCAATAACGGCACTGCCGGTGATCCTGCGCTTACAACGTTGGCAGGAGCCACTACCTATGATGCCTGCATACTGGAATTTGATTTCACAACAGTAGGCGATACAGTTAAGTTTAACTATCAATTCGGCACTGAAGAGTTTAACCACTCCACCTGCGGACCGTATAATGATGCTTTTGCATTTTACATATCAGGGCCGGGTATCACCGGCACCCAAAATATGGCTTTAGTGCCCGGTACAAATATTCCTGTAACGGTAAATAGCGTGAACAGCGGTATCCCCGGCCCTGGATATACGCTTGCCAACTGCACTGTTATGGGAGCAGGTTCTCCCTTCACTACTTATTTTGCGGATAATACCGGGGGAGCAAACTTTACTTATAAAGGCTTCACCACAAAACTTACCGCCGTGCATGATGTAATACCATGCAATACCTATCATCTGAAAATAACAATTGCTGATGCAGGCAACAGAATTTATGATTCCGGCGTATTTATTGAAGGCGGCAGCCTCACCACCCCATCTATATCCGGGGTACCTGCTGTATGTGCAGGGGGCACAAGCGTGCTCAGTGATCCATTGCCCGGTGGCACCTGGAGCAGCAGCAATACAAGTGTGGCAACTGTTGGTTCAGCCAGCGGTGTAGTGACCGGCATATCTGCAGGCACATCCACTATCAGCTATTCCTTCGGCACTGGATGCTATGTGACCACCACGTTTACCGTTAACCCATTACCCGGCGCTATTAACGGTACAATAGCTATTTGCGCAGGAGCAACAACAACGTTGACGGATGCGTTAACAGGCGGTACCTGGAGCAGCAGCAATACAGCCGTTGCTGCTATCAATCCATTAACCGGAACCGTAACAGGCACCTCTACAGGCACAGCAACTATTACCTACACTTTAAGCAGCGGATGCAGCACAACAACAGTAGTTACCATAAATGTAGCGCCTGCCGCTATAACCGGGGCAACAACCATATGTGCCGGCAGCGTATTAACATTAAGTGACCCTACCCCTGGCGGAAAATGGAAAAGCAGTGCTGCAGCGGTAGCAACAATTGATTCCATTACCGGCCTGCTCACCAGCATAGCTGCGGGAACAGCAATCATCTCATATACCAATTATGGCTGTAATGCCACAACTATTGTAACGGTAAAAACAATAGCAACAAGCTCTGTAAATATGGCTATTTGCGCAGGGCAGAGTTACTCGTTTGGAGGCATCGTTTATACAACGACAGGCTCTTATACCCATACGTTCAAAACATCGGTGTGCGATTCAATAGTTACGTTAAACCTGGCGGTAAACCCAGTTTCTGCATCTACTGTAAACGCCGCTATATGTGACGGACAAACGTACACTATGGGCAGCAACATTTATACTACAACAGGCACATATACATATCGTACTACAAACCATTATGGATGCGATTCAATCGTTACTATTAACCTGGTTGTAACGCCCGCGCCACCTGCACCGGCTGTATCCAGCCCGATAGTATATTGCGTGGGCCAAACACCACTGCAACTGACAGCAACAGGAAACAACCTTACATGGTATACCAGTGCTGCCGGAGGTTTAGGGAGTTCCGTTGCGCCTATCCCCTCCACATCGGCTGCAGGAACAACGGCTTATTATGTTACCCAGGAAATGAATGGCTGCCAAAGCCCGCAGGCAACCATACAAGTAATTATTGCACCTATACCAAATGCTGACATCTCCTACAGCAGAAAGATATTATGCCGCCGGGATACTATCAGCTTATCAACTAACTATGCCGACAACACTTCGTGGTTATGGTCATTACCTGCCGGGGCACATATCGTTTATGGCACAAATACCAATCCTGGCCCAATAGTAGTAGAGATGGATTCTTTAGGTTACCAGCAAATAAAACTGACAGTAAATGAATATGGCGCTACATGCACCAATGCAGACAGCATAAAGGTGCAGGTAATAGACAGCCCCCGTGTTGCGTTTTACACAAAGCCGGATGTATGTATCGGAGATACCGTTGTGGTGGCGCTATCATCGGCTACACCCGGCGTATCAAATTACTCATGGAATTTTGGCGATGCTACGCTCATTTCTGTCACCAATGCCGTTAATGGCGGGCCTTACAATATTATGTGGACCAGCTCTGGCATTCATGTAATAGAAATGTATGGCATGTTAGGCAACTTATGCAGATCAAGAGAAATGACGGATACGATTAATGTGCATCAGTTACCCAATGCCGGAATCACAGCCCTGGATAAAACCGATATTTGTATGGGCGACAGTTTATGGTTTTCAGCCGCCGCATATGCGCTGGAAAATAAGTATGAATGGGCACCGGAACATTTTTTCAATAACCTTAATGAGCCAGGCATTTACGGCCGCATCGAGTTACCCGGATATGTAACCCTTACCGTAACAGATCCGTTTGGTTGCGTAGGAATAAATGAAGTATATATCAACGCAAAATCATGCTGTAATGTGGCGTTCCCGAATGCATTCACGCCCAATGGAGATGGCAAAAATGATATATTCCGGCCCATAACTGCAGGGCATCATCAGCTGCATGTATTCCGCGTGGCAAACCGCTGGGGACAAATAGTATATGAAACGGTAAATGAGCGGGATGGATGGAATGGCAGCTTTAATGGGGTTCCGCAGGATATAGGAGTCTACTATTACTACATAAAGTATGACTGCAATGGCCAGACCATAGAAGAAAAAGGCGATGTAACACTGATAAGATAAAGAGAACCTAAAATAGCCAACACACAATAGCTACTATTTTAAAAAGTAATATCCTACTCCAAAAGAGACACCGTAAGAAATAAGATTAACCTGTGTAACATAATTCATTAACGAGATGTACGTGCCGGTGGTAGGCGATACAAGCATCTGCTGGTTAACTGCGCTGTTTTTAAACGACTGGGATGAAAAATACAAACCCACTTTCCCAAAAAAACGGTCAGTGATCAGGTAATTGACACCGGCCTGCACAAAATAACCAATTGAATTTTGCTTAAATGCTATTTGCCCGGATTTTGCATTTACCGTCTGGTCCAGGCCAACATTATACCCGGTGCTTTGCATATGCGCAAAATAAGCAGTCATATCTCCCTGCGAATTCACTTTATTAAACTCCGCCTGGGTAATTAACCAATCATTCCCTCCTGGAGTAGGTGCGTTATCATAAGAATAAGAAAGGTTACCGCCTGAGACTTGAAATTTGTAGATAGCCTCGTAATTGAAAGTAGAACTAGTGCTATAAGAATATTGCATCTGCGAATTGTAGAGTATTCCGGCATAGGCTGCGAATAACATATCCTGTACGAGCTTTCTCCTGTAACATACGTAAAAAGGAATGCTTATATTCGTTGCTTTTACCGTCTCACTGATACCTGCCGGCGCTGTAATTAACTGCCTGAAAATATTCCCCTTATAATCAGTAGCACTGTATTCTACATGGAATGAATCAACGTTAAGAGTACCCTCTTGTTTTGCATAGCTAATGCCCACGCCAATACCAATAGTTCTGTTCTTATCAAGGTAAATCCCTACCCCGAGATTATATGCATTTGATTTTCCATTATTAAACACAAGGTCACTGGCAGAGGCATTTACTGCATTGGCATAATTAGACGTTAAGGAACCTGATTTAATTTTCTCTGATACTGCGCCGGGTTTGTAATCAAAGTCAACAAACATCCGTGAAGCATAGGAATCATAATACCTGGAAGAATAGATATCATACAGTTGCCCGGAGACACAAAAACTGTCTGCAAGAATAATACCTAATAGCCAAAATAATTTTCGCATAATTATTAAAATTACCTTTTCACAAAAGTTCTGAATCCTATGTTAGCGCCGTTTTTACTTACAGAAAGTATATATATACCCGGATTTAAATCAGCTATATCTAACCTCCCTTTTCCGCCGGTCAAAGTAGTTGTTAACATCTTTCTTCCTGGCATGTCATATACAGATACGTCCGTCATATCTGATTTATTAATCCCGTCAATACGAATGTTCAATGTAGCATCAGCAGGGTTAGGAAATACTGTAATTTCATGATCCCCGCTTTGTATCCCTTTAACAGACGCCGGTGTATTGAAGTATGTTTTTTGCACACAGCCGTGATGCACTGTCATTACCCAATAATATTTGCTGGAAAAATCAGGATTAGGGTTAGTATAATTCTGGTTCCGCTCAGCATATAATGCCGTAGAGTCCAGTGTCACTGCATCATCATACCCCCATAAGAAGCTGGTGGATGTGTTATCAGTGCATACAAAGTCAGGGCTGTAGTATACAATACCTTCATCAGGGGCTGTACGTGTGCCTATGTCTGATACTATAGTATCAATACTTACACAATTTGATCCCGGCAACCCTACAGATAACCACACAAGAGCCGTACCCGGATTATTAAAACTAACAAGGCAGTTCAGTCCACCGGCACCTGTAGCTGCTATGGAGGCATTTTGTGTCCCCCATATATAGAATGCGTCTGACGGTTCTGATGTGCGGGTACCGTAATTCTGGTATTGCGTATTGGTACACAATAAGGTGTCCGGGTAGATGTTTATATTAACAGGATTAGGTGTGCGGTACACGGTCACCAGGCGCTTCGTACTATCTGAACCGCACATGTTTGTATAGGTGTAAATCACCGTGTCATTACCGGTTGCTTTTCCTATTATGTTACCTGAAGTATCTATAGTAGCAATAGAGGTGTCTTCCATCCTCCATTTGCCGCTTACCACATCATCACTTACCGTGGTAACTGCATTAATACATATCTTCTGGCTGCCAAATATAACCCCGGCATAAGGCAAAGGATTCACCGTTAGCGTTTCCGTCACCTGGCAACCTGTGCCCGTCATGGTATAACTGATGGTAGTAGTACCGTAGGACACTGCATGTAAAGCACCCGTTACCGGATTTATACTGGCAATACCTGAGTTGGCGCTGTGCCAGTATCCCCCGGAAGTAGAATCAGTTAAACTTAAATTCGATCCTGCGCAAACGGTATTGCCTCCCGTAATTATTGACGGGAACGGCCCTATAGGCACCACAATAGTAGCAATGCATCCCGTGATTAGCGAATAAGTTATTGTTGAAGTACCTGCCGATCTTCCCGTCACAACACCTGAGCCATTGATCAGCACCACATTGGTATCGCCGCTGGTCCATGTCCCGCCAATCGTAGAATCGCTCAATGTAAATGTGCCGCCCACGCATATATCTCCCAATCCTGTGATAATTGAAGGCAGGGGATTTACTGTGAATACACTGGTAGTGATGCAGCCGGAAATACTTTCATAAGTAATTGTAGATGTGCCCGGCACAAGACCTGTAATCAGTCCCGTAGGATCAAGAAATATGACTGTGGAATCACTGCAGCTCCAGGTGCCGCCAATAGTAGAATCAGTTAGTACGGTAGACTGTCCGATACAGAGGTTCATAGTCCCTGAAATTACAGCAGGTAAAGGGTCTACACTAAATGTGGTGGTGGATATACACCCCGTACTCAGCATATAAGTAATCGTGGTCGATCCCGAAGATATTGCAGTAAGCCCACCGGTCGCGTTAATCGTGGCAATAGTGGTATTACTGCTGCTCCAGGAGCCTGCCGGGGAAGCATCAGATAAGGTGGTCACCGCTCCCACGCAGATATTATCAGTTGTGTCGGTGATTGCCAGCGGCAGGGAATCTACCGTTATTACGCTTGTGGTGAGGCACCCTGTGGGTAGCTCATAAGTTATATCGGCAGTACCATACAAAAGGCCGGCAACTAGGCCAGTAACCGGGTCAATGGTAGCAACGCTGGTATTGTCGCTGGTCCAGGAACCTGTAAGGGTAGTATCGCTCAATGTCGTTATCGAGCCTACGCAAAGGGAGCTATTGCCCGTAATGGTCAAAGGCAGTGGGTTCACCGTAACCATCGTATCAACGATGCATCCATCAGGAATGGTATAAGTAATATTAGCAGTGCCTGCAGATACGCCTGAAACAACACCTGTACCTGCGATGACCGAAGCTACCGATATATTATCACTGGTCCACGTGCCGCTTGATGAAGTGTCGCTAAGTGTAGTGCCTGCGCCCGCGCAAAACACATTGTTTCCTGTAATAGGTGCCGGCGAGATATAAACGGTTACTGTAGTTGTTGTAAGGCAGCCCGAAATCAATGTATAGGTAATAGTTGCTGTTCCCGTTGTCAATGCGGCAACAGAGCCGGTACTGTGAACAATGCGTGCCACAAAAGTATCACTGCTGTTCCAGAACCCAATCCTTGATGCGTCGCTCAAAAAAGAGTTTCGGCCTGCGCAAAGTGAGGTGCTGCCCGTAATAGCTGCCGGTGCAGGATAAACGGTTACGATCTTCGTGGCTAAACAACCGGCGGCAAGTGTATAGGAAATAGTCGTTGTGCCTGTTGATACACCTGCAATGATCCCGTCAGCTGAGCCATTAATAGCTACAGAAGTATTGCTGCTGCTCCATGTGCCGCCGCCGGTAGCATCTGTTAGTGCCAGCGTGCCATTGGCGCAAAGAATCGGATAACCGGAGATAGGAGCCGGAGAGGCATAAACAGTTACCACTGTTGTCGCAGTGCAGCCAGTAGTGCTTAAGCTATAGGTAATGGTTACCGTTCCTGGAGAAACACCTATGATCGTACCCGTACTAAAGCCAACAGATGCCGTAGGCGGGTAACTGCTGAACCAGTTGCCGCCGGGAGTGGCATCGCTCAATGATGAAAAACCGCCGGTACACGATAATGTATTGCCGGTAATAGGTAATGGCGAAGGATTAACCGTTAAAGTAGTAATGGCCGTACAACCTGATGTAACAGTATAAGTAATAGCGGAGGTACCTGTCGTTAGGCCGGAAACAATACCCGAAGAACCTATGGTGGCAACAGATGTATTACTGCTGCTCCAGGTGCCACCCGCTGTATAATCACTTAATGCAACAGTGCCTCCCGTACAAGCTCTTGGAATACCAATAATAGATGCTGGTGAAGATATAACAGTTACAGCCTGTGTGGCAAAACACCCTCCGGCAGTAAGCATGTAGGTAATAGTCGCAGAGCCTGCGGAAATCCCGGAAACAACGCCACTGGTGCCTATAGTGGCAATAGATCCTGCACTGCTGCTCCATGCCCCGCTGGGTGTAGCGTCGCTTAACGATATAGTGGTACCGGTACAGACAGTAGAACCACCTGTAATAGCAGACGGAGTAATATTAACTGTTTCCGTAACCGTCGCTATGCAACCGGTAGATACCTGGTAAGTAATACTTGCCGTGCCAGCTCCTATACCGGAAACAACGCCCCCCGTTCCTATACTGGCTACAGATGTATTACTGCTGCTCCAGGTACCACCTGCTAAAGCGTCCGTTAAAAGGGTGGTTAAACCCGTACAAACTGATTTTGAACCAGCAATAGCAGACGGCGACAGGTAAACCGTAACCGTAGTAGTTGTCTTACATCCTGTGCTTAAAGTATAAGTAATAGTTGCAGTGCCGCCAGCACCCACGCCGGAAACAACACCACCTGTGCCTACAGTGGCAACAAATCCATTACTGCTGCTCCAGGTACCACCACCGGCATCGGTCAATGCGGTTGTAGTACCCGTGCAAAGCGTCATAGATCCGGTAATAGCTGATGGGGAAGGGTTAACAGTTACAGTCGTTGTAGAGAAACAGCCGGTAGGCAGCACATAACTAATGCTTGCTGTACCACCCCCCACCCCGGAAACAACGCCTCCTGTACCTATAGTGGCTATAGTTGTATTACTGCTGCTCCATGCGCCGCCACCAGTGCCATCAGTTAATGAGGATGGGGTGCCAGTGCACAATGTTTTAACACCTGTAATAACTGAAGGAGAAAGATCAACGGTAACTGTGGTGGTGGCAGTGCAGCCGTTGCTCAATGTATAGGTAATATTTGCCGTGCCAGGCCCTACCCCGGAAACAACACCACCCGTGCCCACAGTAGCAACGAAAATGCCACCGCTGCTCCAGGTGCCACCAGCCGCATCACTCAGTGGTGTAGTAGTGCCAGTACATAGTAAGGTAGTGCCGGTAATGGGCGATGGAGATAGATTAACAGTTGCCGTAATCGTCGACAAACAACCTGTAGATAATGTATACGAAATAATGGCAGTGCCTGCCCCTGCACCGGAAATAGCCCCGCTGGTACCAACTGTGGCCACAGAGGTATTACTGCTGCTCCATGTGCCGCCCGCAGTAAAGTCGCTTAATGCACTCGTAGCGCCTGTACAAAGTATTTTTGAGCCGGTAATTACTGCGGGAGAAGCATTAACGGTCATAACAGTGGTAGCCATGCAGCCTGTACTTAATACATAACTAATAGTTGCTGTACCTGCACCTATTGCGGAAACATTCCCTCCCGAACTGATTGTGGCAACAGAAGTATTGCTGCTGCTCCACGCGCCAGTCAATGTGGCATCGCTTAATGCTGTGACATTCCCGGAACATAATATGGCCGTGCCAGTGATAGACAACGGAGACAGATTAACAGTTACAGTAGTTGTTGCCATGCAGCCGGTAGACATTGCATAAGTAATGCTTGCCGTGCCAGCCGTTACGCCAGATACTATACCTCCCGTACCAATTGTAGCTACAGATGTATTACTGCTGCTCCAGGTACCACCCGCCAGTGCATCGGTCAATACTGTAGTTGTACTCGTGCATAAAGTTATAATACCTGTTATAGCAGTAGGTGTGGGGTTAACGGTCACCACTGTAGTAGTAGTAGTAGTGCAGCCGGGAATAGTATAAGTAATACCTGCGGTACCCGCTAGCAAGCCGGAAACCACCCCTGAACCTGAGCCAACAGAAGCTATGGAAGTATTGCTGCTGCTCCACGTGCCTCCAGCCGAACCATCAGTTAACGGTATACTACCTCCGGAACAAAGTGAAGCAATACCGGTAATAGATGCCGGGGGCAGAATCACCGTTACCGAGGTAGAGGTGATACACCCGGTGGGAAGTGTATAAGTGATATTCGCAGTACCCGCAGCTCCTCCAGAAACAATACCACCTGTACCAACAGAAGCCACAGAAGTATTGCTGCTGCTCCACAGGCCTCCTCCCGACGCGTCAGATAAAGGCTCTGTCGTGCCCGTGCAAAGAGTAGTATTACCTGTAATAGTTGCAGGTAATGGATTTACAGTTACAGTAGTAGTACTGGAAAGCGACGTGAAAGCACAGGCATTTGTATTAATATTCACGAGATTATAAGTAGCCGTAGCGCTTAAACCACCCGTATGTAAAGTATCATAGCCATTGTTGCCGATAGTTGTAGTGAGCGTAGTGCCGCCATTAATATTATAACTGATAGATGCGGTAGGATTGCCGGAAATAATCAATGTGGTACTGTCTCCGCTGCATACGGCAGATGGCCCTAATGGCGCAATCGTAGCATTGCAGGTTGGGGAGAAGGTAATACCCCTGAATGCATAATTGGCACCTGCGGAAGCAATTGTTGTTGGTGTTGACCCTGCACCTGCATCCGTCACCTGTATAATTGTATTATTATCATCGGTTGCGGAAATGGTAGTAGCATAAAGAACCGGGTTAGTACCTGAATAATCCACACAAAGCCCCCGCACCGGTGTGCTGGTTACTACATAATCTATAACAAACGTACTGCCGCTTTTTGTATATTTTGTAATACCTACATTGGTACCGCCCGTTCCATCATCGGCAATATATAAAGTATTGCCATCCGGGCTGATAGAAAACCCATACGCGCTGGAAGAGGATGCAAGCAATGTTGCCGGCTGACCGGTAGTAGTAGGGATACCAGTTCCCAATGACGAAACACCTGTATATGAACCAGTATTAGAAGAAAAATATAGCTGCCCGTTAAAAATCTGCACAACCCTGCAATTAGTAACACTTGCAGGAATTTGGACTGCGGAAGATGTGACGGGTGCGAGTACCATCGTTACTACCCCCGAAGGCCCGCTTCCTGCTCCTGCCCCAAAATAAGTGGAACCGGATGCGGTGCCTGAACGGCTATTATTGGTAGAAAAAGCTGCACTGGATTCCCCCACCCTAATAACCGCGCCAGATGAAGTTACTTTCGCCAATACCCTATGCACGCCGGGAGATGTAGTGCTTGCGATATTCAATACACCGGGCAGTGCGTCATAACCCGCAACGATAAGGCGGTCTCTCTCTGCGGAAAGGGACATCAACCCTTCTGAAAAAGCTACGCCGCTGGTTGTTACGCGGGAACTCCCGGTTGTTGGCAATGCTAAACTGGTGCCTGTTGGGCTGCCGGAAGTAGTATATTCTACAATAGTCAAAGGAAATGCCGAACTGGATAGCGTTGTAGTTCCATCCCCTACCCTTAATACGGTTAAATTACCGGGAGAGAATGATTGTCCCGTTACAGAACCTGGAATAACCTGTAAAAAGACAAAAACATTGATAAAAAAGAATAAACGTATAGAATTTAAGTGCATAATAGAAAACATAAATCAGTTTCAGTTGCAAATATGGTATAATAACCCCTTACAGATTCACACTAATCATTATCTGTACGTAAATAAATTATTATGTAAAAATAATTCAAAGATATATATAATGGTCTATCCTTTAAAAAATTTCTTTTCCACATGAATGCCTGTAAATGTTATTAAAAAACCTCATCACAATTGCTAATGGTAAGGCCTCATGACTTACTCCATATTGCCACCCTTGTTTGTTATTATTATACCCAAATTCCTGGCTTGGTCACAGAGCTAATCTGCACTTTTTGTATTAGGTTTGTTCTCATTATGGATAAGTTGGCATTATTAAAACACAAACAACAGGAAGCACTAAAAGGTGGTGGCGCTAAGCGCATTGAAGCACAGCATAAAAAAGGAAAATTATCAGCCCGTGAGCGTATCCAGCTATTGCTCGATGAAGGCTCTTTTGAAGAAACCGGGATGCTTGTCACGCATCGCAGCCGTGACTTTGGTATGGAAAAGGAAATCTACCTCGGTGATGGTGTGGTCACAGGTTATGGCACAGTAAATGGCAGGCTTGTATATGTATATTCCCAGGATTTTACTGTTTTTGGAGGCAGTCTTTCAGAAACACATGCAGAGAAAATTGTAAAAATAATGGAGCTTGCCATGCAGAATGGTGCTCCTGTAATAGGGCTGAATGATAGTGGGGGTGCCCGCATTCAGGAAGGCGTAGTATCTCTGGGTGGTTATGCCGATATTTTTTACCGCAATGTGCAGGCATCAGGCGTAGTGCCACAGATATCCGCCATATTAGGCCCCTGTGCCGGTGGTGCCGTTTACTCCCCTGCCATCACTGATTTTATACTCATGGTAGAGCATACCTCTTATATGTTCGTCACCGGCCCCAATGTGGTAAAAACCGTAACCCATGAAAACGTAACCAGCGAGGAGTTGGGCGGAGCCAGCGCGCACGCCACAAAATCAGGAGTCACGCATTTTGCCTGTGCAAATGAAGTAGAATGCATAGAGAATATAAAAAGTCTGCTAAGTTATATGCCGCAAAACTGTGAAGAAGACGCGCCTGTATATACTTATGAAACAGCAGACGAAACACGTGCCAAACTCAATAATATAATACCTGCTAACCCTAACCAGCCCTATGATATAAAGGAAGTAATTGAAGAGCTTACTGATACTGGCTCTTTCCTGGAAGTGCATAAACTGTATGCAGAAAATATCGTAGTTGGTTTTGCACGCATTGGCGGCAGAAGCATAGGCATCGTAGCCAATCAGCCCGCCTATCTTGCCGGTGTGCTCGATATTAATTCCAGCAAAAAAGGCGCGCGTTTCACCCGCTTCTGTGATGCATTTAATATACCATTGCTTGTCATTGTCGATGTGCCCGGCTTTCTTCCCGGCACAGACCAGGAATGGCATGGCATCATTATAAATGGCGCAAAACTCTTATATGCGCTAAGCGAAGCCACTGTACCCAAAATAACAGTCATTACCCGCAAAGCATATGGCGGCGCTTATGATGTAATGAATTCCAAGCACATAGGCGCAGACCTTAATTTCGCCTGGCCTACGGCGGAGATTGCAGTAATGGGCGCTAAAGGCGCCGCTGAGATCATTTTCAAAAAAGAAATATCAGAGGCGGAGAATCACGAAGCGAAGCTGAAAGAAAAAGAAGAAGAATATATTTATAAATTTGCCAATCCTTATGGAGCAGCCGCTCGTGGATTCATTGACGAAGTGATCATGCCGGAAGAAACACGCGCCAAGCTCATCAAAGGCTTCAAAATGCTGGAAAATAAAGTAGCGAAGATGCCTAAAAGAAAGCATGGCAATATTCCGCTCTAATGATAGAAAATGATAGGGTTTAGATACAGATACAGTAATTATTTCATTATATAAACAAAGGATAAATTAGTTCATTACAATCCACTTGTACGCTTGATTCTTATGATTCGGTACAGCTAAACAATGCTATTGCAAAAGATGCTATTCACTGATCCAACACTGCACGGATTAGCTATTAATTTAAATATCACGGCTTGTACGATATGCTTAATCCTAATGAGCTGAAAGGGTTAAAGATATTACGAGCAAGTAAAAAAACACCAGTATAAAAAAAGTCCTTTTCATATGCACAGGTATTAAAGAACTAAGTGTAAAGCAATTTTCATGCCATTTTTAAATTTATTATTAAGGCTTAACACAAGATGCTACATTTCAAACTTTTTATTTTTGACTTTTATTTTTGACTAGCACCGCCATTACATTCCGAAACTTTTGACTTTTGACTTTCCTTTACACCACACTATAGTATTTTTGCTTTTGTGAAGCTCCTCCACCGTATCACCGATGTGTTCCTGTACACAAGCCTGCTCACCGCCTGCTGCGCTACCGGCCTGTGTATGGCCACTGAGCGGCTTATAAATGGCGCATCACCGGCAATCATAAATCCGCTTCATATCCTTGTTTTGGGGAGTGCGTTGGTCGTTTATAATACACACCATATTATAAGGTGGCAATATAGAACTGCCGGTATACACCGCCGGTTGCGGATATGGTATTTATTATTCTTTTCTGCCGGTACAGTGATGGCGGTAAGCAGCCTGTTCCGGTTGCCGCGGGAGATACTGATTGTCAGTATCATTCTCGGCATATTCGCCTTTATGTATTCATGGCCGTTATTGCCGTTCAAACAAAAAAAACGCCTTCGCGAATTTGGCTGGCTCAAGATCATCGTGCTCGCAGGCGTATGGACCATCGTTACTTCCGTTTTACCCATTTTATATGCTCATAAGCAAATCAGCGATTATCCGTTTGAAATATTAATACGGTTCCTGTTTATTTTCACCCTCTGCATTGTATTTGATATTAGGGATATGCACGCCGACCAGGCAGATAATATCACCACACTGCCTAATATAGTAGGCATGAAAAACAGTTACCACCTCATAAATATTACCCTTGTATTATTTGCGGCATTAAGTTTCGTGCAATACCTCCGCTACCCTATTACAGAGCGGCTTATCGGGGCATTGCTTACTGCAGTCATTACTAAAATAGTAGTAGATTATTTAAAAAAGCACCCATCCGTAAAAGCCTACCTCGGCCTTGCCGATGGCGTGATGATGGTCTATGCATTGCTGGTATTATTGACACCCATATCTTAAGCCGAAAGAACATTAATCCTATCTTCTTCTCTTAAAATAGCTTTTCAACACAAAATCTGTGGTATCTGTGTAATCAAAATAATCTGCGATTCAGACAAATAAAATAATATTTCAGGATGATACAGACCACATAATCAGGCCAATCCTTTAATCAAGTGAATCAAGGTTCACAAAAAAGCGCTTCCTAAAAAAGAAGCGCCCTTAAATCTATGCTGAAAATCTTACTGTAGCCCAATACTTGGCTCCCCTTCAGGGGTTAGGGGGTTTTCACCACTGGTATCACCTGCCTGTTGCCATCCTTTTCTACAGATACCATATAAGTGCCCGGTGCCCAGTTAGCAGTATTAATGCTCACGGCCTGGCTGCCATTTACGGTAATATGTTCAGTAGCAATAACCTTTGCGCTAAGGCTATATACCTGCAATGAATAATCCCCTGTTTGGGCATTATCTATTTGCAGATGGAGGTTATTATTTGTAGGGTTAGGGAATGCTTTGATACTCATATTATCAGACACATTAACAACAGCTGTGGGAACTATTTCAGAAATAGTTAGTGGAGTTGCACTATTATAAGCATCACCATCTGAACCATTATTAAAATTGACAGCATTGATACAGCCATATATCTTAACTGAGCCGGTTCCTGTTGTAGGAGCAGTCCAGCCAATTGATTCAACATAAGTTGTGCCAGTACCCCCAGAACCAGAAGTTGCCAATATAGGGGCACTATGTTCTACTACATCAAACGGTAATAAAGATGCAGCCTTTCCTGTATATTGAACACTCGCTGGTAAGCCGGTTGACTGTAAAGTGCCTGCATTAACGGCAGATGAAGTACCTGCACCCGATGATTTAACAACAGTTAGCTCAAACCCAAATCTAGGTAATGATGCTGAACTAGTATTTGTCCCAGTTATTTTAATAGTATATGATTTACCTGGTACATACCCGCTTACAGAAACACCAGCAGAATCTAATTCTAAAATTACTGTAGTGGTTGTAGATGCTGTATGGCAGCCTAATTGGCCACAAGTATTCGTTGTGCCAGAAGCTTTTGTACCATCGGCACCTGCGCCTCTGGCACCTCCAATGTTCTCACTTGTAAACATAACATAAGCAAAACCCGCAATAGCAGTAAATAGTAAAATCCTTTTTTTCATTTCCAATAGTTTATGTGATTATCATATGATTTTTAATCAGTTAAAAAAGTAAATGTAGGTACTTTCAAAAAAACAAACAAAAAATGTCGGTAATGTAATTGCTAACTTTTTTATCAGCAATTTCATAAAGAACCTGTTTTTGAAAAACTAATATTGGCTATCCCTGCGGTTCCACCCGACGAACCGGGCAAAATATCAGATGAATACCATTTAGCAAAAAAATGCGTCTTTACTTGCCCGCAGGTAATCACAGCCTGTCCACAGGTAAAGGCGCAAAATAATTGCCAGCGTTTCAATTTCCATTCGGAACTTTGTAATGCATTCGTGCAATTAAGCTCTTTGAAACTATACAACTTAAAACCTACATAACACCTCCCTCTCCCTCGGAGATGGCAGGATGAGGCTTTATACCGATTATACATATATCACACAGCCCACCCGAAGCCGGCCGAAAAAAACCGCAAATGAGCAAACTGAAAATGCTCATGGGAACACCAATGAGCAATTTGAAACAAGCAAAACAGGGGTAATAATACCCACTTACACGCAGTGAAAATCATGCTGTTTTAATTAATTTTTTCAATGTGTTTTTTATACTTTTTATTTCAGTATTGTTTTCATTTATTTTTTCAATAACGAAAGAAAGTAAATGATTAATAGATTCCGCTTTTTCCATGCATTCATCTTCAGACATTTCGTGTATACCGCCAGATAATTGCTCCCATAATACTTTTATAGGATTTACACCTAATCCTTTTAGGGATGACGGAAGTAAATTAAAAGATTCCTCAATAATATGGCTTGTTCTTACATTATCCAACTCGGGCATCTCAAGTCCAGATACATCCTTTACTATTTTCCTCAATTCATTTTCTACAATCCTTCTGAAGTAAGAAAACGCACCTATTCCATAGTTTTGCGAAAAGCACATTAAGGCTTTCGAATAATTTTCTTTATCCTCTGAACTTAAATAATCATTTACTTCTTTTTTCGGTCTTATTTGATAAGGGGGGTTTTGTCCAATTTTTCTAATATAGAATTTAGCGGTATCCATATTGTTTGTATTCTTCGGGTCTGGAAATGCATTTAAAGTAATTTCCATTTTATATATTCCGCAATATTGACAGATAGCAAAGCAGTGAGACGTACACTCCCCCTCACTTCGCTTTAGTTCATTAGCCTGTCTATAAAGTTTGAAAGTTCTATCGTTTTTGCAATCAGGGCAAAAATGGATAAATGTTTGATTTTCCATAAAACTTAATCTTCCAATATATAAGTAGTGCGGAATTTCATGCCTCGAATACAGGGGCTTATTAGTCAAAAAATTAGACAGCCCTTCTTTAATATCATCCATAAAGTATATTTCCAATTTAAGAACCGTATAATATAGAATCAATCGGACAAAAGAAATCTTGCTTAGCATATAAAAAGGTTTTAACTTTGTTATGCTAATTAGATACTCCCGTCTTATAAAGCTATATCCCGATTACTGGTAATAATCGGTTTACACTATACAAATGTAGGCATATCTCATAATAAAATGATTGTGCCGCACTCTATTCATAGAACTTACTCTATCCCATCCAACAAATCAAACAGGCAAAGCATATCTGCAAGTAATTCAACCTGATTAAGCATGTGGCTACCATCTTTCAGGATAAGGTATTCCAATAGCATATTACGGAGATTACGACTAAGGCGGGAAACAGGGGTGCGTTCTACTTACACGCTTTATTTGAAATATTTTTTAGTCTTATGTTTAACAAGGTACTATGACATACAAAAATAAATTTGGATAATCCGTTTACATCGCATAACTTTGCAATGTAAAACAGGAAAGCCCCGTATAAACGGGGCTGCGAATAGCGGCAAACTATTTCCTGCACAGATTGTGAAACATTTTTACCGAAACCGGCGTGTTTCATCCATTGTCATGACAATGGGGTACTTACCGGAGCGAGAGAACACCGCCAATATGCATTTGTTGGCTTCTATCCGATAAAGTATGTTTCCTTGATCTGCTGACATCCACATGATGTTTATCTTTATTGGGGCTCTTAGCCCCTTTTTTTTATTTTATAATTCACTAAAATCATCCTCTGGTGAGCTTTTATAATTATATTGTTTGATTATGTGTCCGTTTTCATCCACCCATTCTAACAAACCAAAAAATACTTCTCCATAGTCCTCAAATTTAATAAAATCCTTTTTGTTTTTCACTTTAGGGGCTAACGTCGCGCTAATATCTCCAATCATTTTTGAAATATCCTTAGCAGCCATTATGCCGCCAGATGCTTCATTTATCTTTTCGGCAATTACCCTTGTTGTTGAGAATTTATGAAGGCTCAAAAGTGCGTTCTTTACCTTTACCCATAAAGGCATTGGTGTAGCTAACTGCAATATTGATTCATCACTTTTAACCATGTCCTTGTGCGGATACCCCATTATATCGGCATACCTTGAATAATTCTTATCTAACTTTTCCTGAGCAGCTAACACCTCTTCCTTCCAATATTCTATATCCTTCTCAATATGAGTGGCTATTATATTTAATTCGGTTTCAGTAAGTGATACATTACGCAACATATTCGTTAATTATAGGTGCAAATTAGGCTACTATTAGGTATCTACCAAAATTATTTTTTTATAATTCGGCAAAAATATCAAAAAAAATACTTAGCTTTGGCGTCTCTCAATGTTAGCCTTCAAAGCTAAAAATTGGAAAAATATTTAAAAAAAATCCTGTTGAAAATTATCTCAACAGGATTTTGTAATATTTATAGTATGGCAAAAGTAGAAAAGAAAGCCACAGCAAGAAAGAAGCGGGGTAAATACGATGAAAAGCTACAGGTTAAAGAAGGTAGCTTTTTAGAGATTATTCAGGCTTCAATGAAACACGTTAACGAGCATAGCGCAAAGAAAAAAAAGGCTACCGAATAAGCAGCCTTTAATAATATGGTCAAAATTATCATTATCTCGGAACCATTGCTTGACATAATTGATGGATATTTTGATCAAAACCAATACCCCCTATTGGTTGCCATTGACCTAGAGCATCTACATAGTTTCCGTTTATCGCTTGATTAACTTTATCTGTAAGACCTCCACTGGTTGGATCGCATATTACCATATAGTTTCTATCATTCATAAAATATTTTTTATTTGGTGAAATGTAATAGTAGATAATATTATTCAAGTAATATACCGTATTTTGCACGATATTTTTTATTTATATATGGCTGCGTGTAAGTGGGTATTATTACCTATTTTATCTCATGCGTATTACCTCCTGCACGCCTGCTATATATGCCATATCTTTGCACCCTCATGGGACATAAAAAACTCATCAAGTTCCAGGCTATTGATACCTATAAAAATGTATTGCAATACCCGGAAAATATAAAAGGCAACTGGAATACTTTTTTCAAAAACGACCATCCGCTCACCCTGGAGCTGGCATGTGGCAAAGGGGAATACAGTGTGAACCTCGGCAGGCAGCATAAAGACAGGAATTTTGTAGGCGTAGACATAAAAGGAAATCGCATATACAATGGTGCCAAAACAGCAATCACCGAAGGGCTGGACAATGTTGCGTTCCTGCGTATACACATCGGGCAGATAACCAACTATTTCGCGCCCGGCGAGGTCGGCGAGATCTGGATCATTTTCCCGGATCCATTCCTGAAAAAAGGCAAAGACAAAAACAGGCTCACCCATTCCCGTTTCTTGCACGCCTACCAGCAGATACTAAAACCAGGTAGCCGCATCAACCTCAAAACAGATTCCCTGGAGCTCTACACCTTCACCCTGGAAACTATTGAAGAGCAAGGCTGCATCATTCATGAGAATATTGCTGATATATATGGCAAAGGATTAGCCACTGGCCCGCTAGCTATACAGACGTTTTATGAAAAAATGCACCTGGCAGAAGGCCGCACCATTTACTTTGTATCCTTCTCCCTGCCCCAATCTGAGATAACAATGCCGGAGCGCTTTCAGAAAAACGAAATGATAACAGGCGAAAACGATTAACCCATTGGAAGAAGGCCGGGATTATTATATATTGCCAAACGGGCTGCTGGTATTTACAGCTTTATATCTTACAGAGCGCGGATACTGTTGCGGTAATGGCTGTTTGCATTGCCCGTATAACTATATAAACGTGCCAGAGCCCAAACGCACAGCGCTATTAAAACAAAGAGCTGATGAAACAGGAAAGAAAGAGTAAAGAAAGCATCTATGATGCTATATATGATATAGTGCGCAGTGTGCCAAAAGGCCGTGTCACCAGCTATGGTGCGGTAGCTGCCGCCATAGGAGCAGCTTCAGGGGCAAGAGTGGTAGGCTACGCTATGAATACCTGCGCGGGCGTTAAGCCGAAAGTACCGGCTCATCGCGTAGTGAACCGCAACGGTATGCTCACCGGCAAGCATCATTTTTCACCACCGGAAAAGATGCAGCAATTGCTGGAAAAAGAAGGCGTAAAAGTAAAAAATGACATAGTGGTAGATTTTGATAATTTGTTTTGGGATCCTATGATCGAATTAGCCATATAATTTTGAAAATCACTACATTGGTATAGTTTTTGTTGATAATAAATTTAAATGACGGCAACAGCCGAAAGTTCAATATGGATCTTGATAGACGAGTTAAAAATACCCTGTTTTTTGTTTCAGTTTTCTTTCTTACAAGTTTGTTCACAGCCTGCAATACTCATAGAAAACCAAGCCCTTCCGGTTATTCAGACGACCTGTTTACCGATAAACTCAAAGCAGCCTTTAAGCCTATAGATACTTCAAACACAAAACGAATTATTTCTATAGCAGATAATATGCGGCTCACCTATCAGCTGGATGACTACCAGCCGATATGGATTAAGGAAAATTATGTACCGAATGATGCCGCTGCCGACCTCGTGGCAGACCTGGAAGAAATGCAATGGGATGGCATAGACCCGGAACGTTATAACCTGTCTGCCATAAAAAAGCTGAAGGCAAAAATGGATACTACAAAAAAGAACAGTATCAATGACGCTATAACTTTTGATACCGCCCTTACACATAGCTATCTTGCAGCATCAAGAGACCTTTTGCTCGGCACCATACGCCCTAAAAAAGTAGACTCGCTATGGTTCCATGCCAATGATTCCTCATGGAATGCACCCAGTATATTGGCGGAATCCGGCAATAATTATCATTCGCTAAATGAATACCGCAGCAATGTGCCTACTTACAAGCTCCTCCAGAATGAATATAAACTATATCATAACCTGCTCAACGATACAGCCTTCAGGCAGGCAATAGCTGCCATAAAACCTGGAAAGCATCCCGATAGCGAGATGCTCGACCATATTCATTTTATCATAAAAACAGAAATACCCTGGCTGGAACCTGTGCCCAATGACTCGGTAAGCAATGAGAAACAAATAATCGCAGGCTACCAGAATTATGTAGGAATAGTGCCCACCGGCAAATTAGATAGTGTCACTTACACCAGCCTCACCACCCCACCAGATACCTTCCTGAAAAAAATAAGCCTGAACATGGAGCGTGTGCGATGGATGCAAAAAGAATTCGGGGATCTGTATACAATCGTGGATATACCAATGATGGAACTATTCCTCCGCAGAGCGGGTGAAAATGTAATGCATATGCGCGTAGTCGTAGGCAAGCCCGAACGCCAGACGCCTTCGTTGTATGCTACCATGGCAAATATCGTTATCAATCCTTCATGGGAAGTGCCGCCTACTATTTTGAAACAAGATGTGGTACCCGGCTTCCAGAAAAGCGGCAGAAATTACCTCGCAAAAAAAGGATTGAAACCATATGATAAGGAAGGTAATGCGATCAGTGTTTCTTCTCTGAATGCAGGCAACCTTAGAAAATACTCTTATAAACAAGATCCCGGAGATGATAATTCGCTTGGCCTCATCAAGTTCAATCTGCCAAATCCGTGGGATATTTACCTGCATGATACTCCACACCGTACAGACTTTGCAAAACGTTACCGTGCATTGAGTTCAGGCTGCATACGTGTGCAGCAGCCTCAGGAAATGGCCATATATATACTGTCACAGATAGAAAAAATAAACTTTACACAAGGCAAACTGGATACACTTATCGCTACTCACAAATCACGCTGGGAGCTATTAAAAACAAAGATACCCGTTCATATTGCCTACCTTACTGCGTTTGAAGACAGTACCGGGAAGCACATTCAATTCTTTAAAGACATCTATGGCCGCGATGCCAAACTGGGTACTTTCATGAATTAGCACATGAATTAAAGTTATTGTGAATATGGATATAAAGCCATATCTTTATGTCATTCCACCTAATCACATTGAAAACGCTAAACAACAAATGAGCCTAAAATCTGGTGCATTAGAAACTCCTAAGCCAAAAAATCAAGCATCATCGGGGCGGCCTTTCATTCGACCAAAACTGAATATTAATAAGCCAGGCGACACTTATGAGCAGGAAGCAGATGCGATGGCAGATAAGGTAATGCGCATGAAAACGCCTGGCTCCCCAGACGGCGCTACTAAGCCTGGCAATGACAGGTACTACGATCCTTTCAGACCAGAAGTGCGCGATCCATTTATTAAACCTGCCAATGGTGGATATGATCCGTTTATTAAACCTGCTAATGTCGGGAACGATCCTTTTTTTAAACCTGCAAATGCCGTTCAGCGCAAACATCATGGGCCTGATGTATCAGAAGATGAACAATTACATCGGAAAGAAATATCGATACTACGCAAGTGGAATGGTTTGGAAGATAAGGATGAAATGCTGCATCGGAAAGAAGGCAAGGAAATAGAAGATGATAAAATGCTGCACAGAAAAGAGAGAACAGGTGCGGAAACCCAAGCAGACAGCGGCTTAGACAGTTATGTAAATTCCCCGGGCACCTCCGGCCAGCCTTTACCAGATGCCAGCCGCCAGTTTTTTGAGCCACGCTTCGGGCACGATTTCTCTGGTGTAAGGATCCACAATGACAGCATAGCCGCAAAATCAGCACAATCTATTAATGCCCTGGCCTATACCACCGGCAACAATATAGTTTTTAATGAAGGGCAGTATGCGCCGGGTTCTGATTCCGGGAATAGATTATTGGCGCATGAGCTGACGCATGTGGTACAGCAAGGCGCAGCGATTCAGCCGAAATCTGTCGACAGTGTTATAAGTACAGGTTCTGATTTTATCCAAACACAAAAGGCCACATACACACCGCTTCAGGAATATAAAGGAAATATTGTCGGATTCACCGAACAAGAATTAAACGATGCTATAAAGACTGTATATGGAGAACTAACAGCTACTCCTCATAAAGATACCGATAAGGAGGCCCATGCAATTGCATCCACAATTTTTAATCGGCTTTTTGACATTCGAAAAGCACGGAAGGACTACGAACCAGCACCGCTCAAAGAAGAAAACGCAAAAAAGAAGAGGGATGAAACAGAAAAAGTATATAATCAAATTGCTAAAAAACCCGAACCATTTATAAAGCAGTTACTGGAGCAAAAGAAAGCAAGCAATCGTAAAGAAGCCGAGGCAATTTATAATAAGGCTAAAGATAATGCGCATAATGAATTTTTGAAGGCCAGGCATGAAGCCTCTATAGCCTCAAATGAACGTATAGCATTATTGTCTACTTTGGAAAAAGTGCAAAATAAAGCAATCCCTAAAGAAAAACAAGATAAACCAATCACTTTGTCTGACATTGTTTCACAAAATGGGGCTTATGAAGGAACTAAAAAAGGAATATCCGATTTTAGCGCGTATCCTTCCATGTCGCCCGCAGACCAAGCCAGAAATTTACAACGCTATAACGCAGCTAAAAAAGCGGTCATTGCTTTAGCCTCTAATGCATCAAAATTAGATTTATACCGGTCATTTGTCGGCAAAAAATATCGCCCCGATTTAAAACCACGAAAAGGTGAGGTTAAAATTGGTGAGAATTTCTTTAAAAATACGTTATGAACAGCAAACACAAGCTGAAAGGCATAAACGGCCAATTTTATAAAAACGGTATTGTTTTTTTACTATTGATTATCATTTTTGCCGGGTTTCTGAAAAGTTATTCTAAAGGCTATGCCAGCATACCCAAAGCCCCCGAGGACACTTGTAAAGAGTGCTGCGACTATAAAGTTAGCAATGGTAAAGTCTATTTGGCAGATGAAGTTATTGCTGGCGCGGATACCCGGAGTTTTTCATGCGTAAAAGACGAGTATTCCAAAGATAAAAATTATGTGTACTTCCGGTATACCCGGGTTAAAGGCGCAGATCCCGCGACATTTAAAGTGTTAGAATGGGGATATTCGAAAGATAAAAGTCATGTTTATTTCGATTATTATTCCGGCAATACAATTAAAAATGCTGACCCTGGGAGCTTTGTTGTATTTGACCTTGGCATTTCTAAAGACAAAAATTCAGTATTCATTCTGACAGATGATAATAAAATAAAAAAATTAACGATTGCTGATGCAAAAACATTTAGAGCGTATCATGGTTATTACTACGATAAGAAATATCTTTTTGGGGAACAGGGAGAAATATTGGCAAAACGAGATACATTCGACATAAAGACCTTACTTAAGTAAAAAACGATGGTTTTCAGGTAGGGATGCTATTCTTCCCACCTCGAGAGTATGGAGTAAATTTTACACCAAATCATTACATAAAAGTGTAGTGCAATATGATACATTTTGTGTAAATTCGATAATCACATTGAAAACATTAATTAAACACAAATGAACTTGGCAGAACATACACCAGAAGCTCCTAAGCCGAAAAATCAAGCACCATCGGGGCAGCCTTTCATTCGACCAAAACTGAATATTAATAAGCCCGGTGACACCTATGAGCAGGAAGCAGATACGATGGCAGATAAGGTAATGCGTATGCAAATGCGTGGCTCTCGGGACAGCTTTGATAAGTCTGGTAACGACAGGTACTACGATCCTTTTAGACCTGAAGCGCGTGATCCTTTTATCAAGCCTGCCAATGGTGGTAACGATCCTTTTTTAAAGCCTTCAATAAAGGCCGTTCAGCGCAAACATCATGGGCCTGATGCCTCAGAAGACGAACAATTACATCGGAAAGAAATATCGATACTGCGCAAGTGGAATGGTTTGGAAGATAAGGATGAAATGCTGCATCGGAAAGAAGGCAAGGAAATAGAAGATGATAAAATGCTGCACAGAAAGGAGAGCATGGGTGCGGAGCCCCAAACAGACAGCCGCTTAGATAGTTATATAAATTCCCTGGGCACCTCCGGCCAGCCTTTACCGGATACCAGCCGCCAGTTTTTTGAGCCACGCTTCGGGCACGATTTCTCTGGTGTAAGGATCCACAATGACAGCATAGCCGCAAAATCAGCACAATCTATTAATGCCCTGGCCTATACCACCGG
>Ga0206839_1033_pt1 | contig 37098 bp, 35 predicted proteins | sample Alteio_BWOrgCont_27_FD_152883 | JGI IMG/M metagenome (GOLD analysis project Ga0206839, IMG submission 152883) | Enriched cells from forest soil in Barre Woods Harvard Forest LTER site, Petersham, Massachusetts, United States -... | ecosystem: Environmental > Terrestrial > Soil > Temperate forest >... | reverse complement strand
TTTTCCGGTGCACTGCCTTGCGGAAACGCGGCCGAACCTTGTGCCTCGATTGCGTACAGGACGGAAGTGGCACTGGCGGAAACAGTTGTGCCCGCTGCGTTAATCAATTGGGTGTAAGGAAGACCGTTGTTGATTGCATCATTTTGAGATGCATAGGAAAGAACGCCGGCATTTGCAGCGACAAACGCAATTTGCTCAGTGTAGTTTGCCGTGCCTTGGTAAACTTGAACGTACTGTGCAGGCTTGTATGGCCAAGGAATATTAGAGGCCGAACCAGCATAAACTTCAGCAACAAACGCAGCGGTTTTGGCCTTGCCAATGGATGCAATCAATGCATTTTCGAAAAAAGTGGTTGCCGTTAACAACCACAACACAAACGCAATCGTATCGGCCAGTAACTCGCCGCGCATCGCCAGTTTGATGTGAGTGTTTGGCAGTGTGAGATACGGATTGAGAGCGGCAATGGCAGGGTCATTCCACATGGTGATGTTACCGCAGTAAATGCGCGCAGCAACAAGGGCATTCAAAATGAGTTGAGGCGTTGCAAGAGTGATCCCTGGCGCTGAGTGAATCAAAACAACAGCATGGGCAGCCACCGGTTGACACATGAGTGCTTTGCCAGGGAAAGACGCATAATTCGCAGCAGTGCAGGCATTGTTGGTCAGTCCAAAAGTGTAGCCTGTACTTGCGGTACTCGCAAGGCCCGAGATGATGGCCGCCGAGTTCGTTTGCGTCATATTGATAGAGACCAACGGGTTGACCACGGCGGTGAAGAAAGCGGGCAAAATAGCTTGCACCACCTGGCCTTGCCCAGGAGAGAAGCCTCCATTGATGGTAATTTGGCCAACGGACGCATTGATTTGCGTGTAGACACAAGCGCAGGCTATCAGAATACCAAGAACAGCGAGTACCAAGTTTGGTCGTGACGATGACGACAAGACAGTTGCAGCGGGAGCTAACAAGTTATCAGCCTTGGCTTTGGCTCTTGATTTGGCTTTGGCACGTTTGAACTTGGCATTGTGACGCTTGGGCTGCTTGGCAAAGCGCATAGTTTGCGTAATAACACGATGCACCAAAGTGAAATCTGCACACAGCAGAAATGCAAATACACAGTGATAAAAGCCAAGGCATAGGGTTGCGCACAAACACTTGACTTGGAACAAAATCAAGTCAGAAGAACAAAACCAAGGCCGAAGAAACGGTGAACACATGTAGCAACCAATATAGTACAAAAGAAGGCGCATGAGTTGCTATACATCGTAACTAGACACGAAAGAACTACACTCCGCAGTTTTTTTTATAGATTTACAGCACACACAACGCTAGAGGCAAAACTAAAGAAGCTAAATGGTACAATTGCAACATCAAACAACAGGGCAACACAACAACACATGGATACGCGATAATAGAGCCAAATAAAGCCGCATGAGTGCGTAATGACTGCGAAACAAGTGATATTATGTAAATTAACAAATATTAGCACACAAAACAAGCCAAACATGATAAGCATTTACAATCAATACCTAATGAGTAACAAACGAGACAAGGAGATGAATTGCACGTTGAATAACCGAATCTTGCCGTTTTGGTGAAAGTAAATTTTAAAAAAGTTTTGGCAATGGCGATTGGGGCAAATTTGGCCTATCGGACATTTGGTTAGTTTTGGTATATGGCAGCAAGATACATTGCGGTGATCACCTGTGGTAAGTTCTATCTCTCCACGTTCAAATCAGCACACGTGAACTCGCAATGCTCAGTGTCTACACGTGCATTGCTCTGACTACACGTGCCCAAAACACAGTACCACTCCCCAACTCGGTAATCAGACACTATTTCGTTGAGACATCATCGATGAGTACATAATAGTGCGGTGGATTGGAACAATCTTTTGTTTCAACACGTCAATGTCAATTCCCGTAACTAATTTACACAGCGTCAGTAACATCCAAACTTCCAAACTCAAACTCGAACTTTGTCAGCGCCACCACAACTGATCCATAGGAGTAGGACGAGCAGGAGTAGGAGTCTGAAGTTGCATCCACGTCGGCGTACGAGATGAAGGAACCGTATCCAAAGAACCAACAGTGCCCGAAACACTTTGGTCTTGGGCAGACAAACAAACACGCGATGACCACGGTTCCACGATTTTTTTGGACTTGACCGTGACATCGTCACCATCAGACATCATGGTGATGAGCGAATCGCAAGATCGTGAGTATGCATCAACATCTAAAGATAGTCCACTCATCACCGCCGTCTCACGTTTGTTGACGTCCTTATCATCTCCCTTGCAACCATCCTGTATTGCTTGCGAGTGCAACAATTGAAATGGGAGTGACGACGCTGACGTAGTGGATGCAGTAGAACTTGTTAAACACATGGTCGTCTCCGAGGTGACAATCGCAGGTGCAGATGTTGCTATCTGATCACCAAAGAGCATCGACGGGTACGCGGATGCGGACGTCGACACTGTCGGTGCAGAAGCGTTCGGTAAACCAAGAACAGGATCAAGCGTGCTCGTGCTGGGCATGGCGACATTCGATGGCATCGTATTACTGGACACATGGCTTGGCACAATAGAGAAAGGCGACATTTGCGAGTCCAGTTGTAGCTGCGGTGATTGAGAAGCTACCTGTCCGATCATCCCGCTTGAAGGTCTTGTCCCCAGAGTTCCAAACATGTTCAAAACTTGCCGTTGCTGCAAAGCTTTGCGCTCCATTTCCTGATGCAGCGCGGTCCAGCATTGCGCGAGATAAGATTGATAAAGGAGAAGAAGTGCACTCGTGGGCATGTTTGAAGCAGAGTGCAAACTTGGAATTGGAATTGGATTTGAGCCCACTAGTCCAAATCCCGATCCCGACCCTGATGACGGGACACTTATCGAATTTTGAACGTACGGCGAGATCGGTAGACCGTTTACACCACCAAGTCCAACGTACGAGTTGCCAAGCAAACTTTGAAATTGGGAAGCATTTGCTAAACCTGGCACGCCACGCAGAGAGCCTTGAGCGATACAGGACGTCCCAGGCGCGGCGGTAGACAAATGCGGGCGCAGCATTGATGTTAACGCTTCTGCAGAAGACGAAATCGGTGCCATGGCTGTGTTTGCATGGGCAAACGTTGTGGACGATACGTGAGGCAGTGGGAACGGCGCCGGGACATGACGGGTACAAGACGGCGACGCTAATGTAACAGTAGCAGCAGCCATGGGAACGTCGTTTGAACTAGGATTGTCAGATTTGCCATTTGCACCAAATGATGATGATGATGATTTGGGTTTTCCGCCCGGTTTGCTGACGCTGCCGCGAACTGGCTCAGTATGAGCAAGACCCGCTACATACGTATTTGTCTCAGGGTAAGCAAAAACACAAAATGAACCAACAATGTATGCATACACGTTTGGATGCGTTGACGCTTGGGCCTCGGTTCTTCTTCACAAGCATAAGCGTCAAGCGCGGGCGCCAAACTATCCCTCACTTTACGCTCCTGTTTCTGCCTGAGTAGCGCGGCCTTGAGAGTCTTGGTAGCACCTTTCTTACGCTTGCGCTTTTTGGAGTTGGAGAGCCTAAACAACGCACTCTGGTTCAATTATGCGTGAAAAAAAAACAATAAAAACGTACACATCCTTGAATTGCAGCGCAAACGGCTTCACAGGGAGCATGGATCGACCGTGCCGGTCAAAGCATTGCACTTCAAGTGAACCACACAGTTGTCGTTCAGGCCATGTTTCCAATATCTAGCAAGCGCAAGAAACACAACAACATCCCACGAGCATCGTGTAAGAAGCATATAGATGACTTGAACGAAAAATACAACATTACCTGCCGTGCACTTTTAGCCATCCGACTTAAGTGTCGAAGCGTGGTCATCTTGATGCCAATCGTATCGGCAATGCTCTACACGCAACAGCAAGTACTAGGCAGCAAGGAAAATACAAAAATCGAGCAAGCGTCATACCGCGTTCAAGTTAAACCCATCGAACTTGGACAATTGCGTTACCATATCGTCAACTGTAGTAATGCCAAGCTGTCTCAGACCGGCATTGTGACCGCATTCAATCCTGTCATGTCAAAGCGAGAGACAAACGTGCCATTGTCATATGCCATTGTCATACTTGGAAAACGCGTAACAAACCTGCGACCCGTTCCCGCGACAATGGTAAAAGGTGATTGTACAGTGTAAAATGGCTCACGCAACGCAAAGCGTGTAGCAAAATTACGTGTTTGAACCTGCACCACGTGTATTAGTAGAGTAAACGTAGATTTGGACACGGAAAAACCTTGAAAATACTCCGCCGCTTTGTCGTATGATGCAGTGATTTGTCGTCTTGGAGCGGCGACGTGGAAACCTTGGCTTCATCTTTCGGCTTTGGAGCATCAAAAATAGGCAGCGGCCTTGTCACTGGCATTGATTTGTCGTCATGGAGCGGTAACGTGGAAAGCTTGGCTTCATCTTGATACGTAGGCGCATAAAAAAGATCCGACATGGGTATCGATATGCCATACAACACCTGCACCTCGCCCGAAACGTCGCCATCAGTGACAGAAAGCACAAAACAAATCGAAGCGTTCGAACCCGTGTTTGGTGCAATTGCAATTGCAAGGGTAGTGCACTTGTCGGCGGGATGGAGACGGACTTGACATGAAAACGACGAATCTTGTACCAACGACGATCCTGCATCTCGATCCATTGTTTGACATTTTGTTTCGTACCGCCCTGCGTTCAAATATAACACCAAGTTGAGTCGGCATACAAAAACGCCAAAGGACAAGGACAAACCAACGTCACGATGTGCACAAGATAGCCAGGCGTTACAAAAGATTGCATTGATTCTTCCACACTCATATACGTGTTGGCAGTAACCACTTGACGCGGAGTTTGTCCGTTAAACTTGTCAGCTTCAATCGAAATACTTGGAGTACCCGAAACAACAGGCGCACTTGAATGTACTAATGATGGAATGGGAGCAGCTGCTGAGTTGAGCGAATGATAAGTACTGGATGATTGGGAAGTTGTAAATGAACTGCTGAGAGAAGAAGCGATGGAAAGAGAAGAGGCTGCAAGGGAGGAATCCGTAAAAATATTGGAAAACGGTGTCAGACGCAAACACTCATTCGATTCCGTGTCCAAACGTGCCGTCTCCTGTGACGTTGCGGATTCATCAGTGGCAGAGTCCACGGTAGCTGTAGCGGGTTGGTTGATGTTGTTGTTGTTAGACATCAGAGAAGCAACCTCGTCAGGCATGGCCGCACTCAAAACAACGTACGAAGTGACCGAGCCAAGATCACCAAGATCAGGCTCCCAGGAATCAACAGTGCACGCCTTTGGTGTGGCGTTAAACGCGCTTTTGGGCAGCACTGCGCTTTCAGTATGATTACCATAAGGAAATAGAAAGGCATCCGCAGCAGCAGCCAAAGGGCAAGGATCAGATTTTGATTCGACACTGGTGTGCTCATCGATACCCAACGGCAATGTCAGGTCATCAAGTTTCGACTCCATACCACCCATCATACTTGGCGCATTAGAACTCACTGAATGGATCGTGCGATGCGCAGGTGCGGGTACTTTTACTTTCTTCACAGGTCGGCCGGGCAAGTTATCACCGTGCAGAACAAGGAACTTGCCACGTGCAAATGCAACTGCGGCGACAGCATCTTGCCTGCCCAAAGCAACAATGGCACGCCTTTTGAATCGTGCATTGTGACCCGTCTTGACAGGCAGTAAATTTTGCTCGGCCCTAAACATCACGAACATCTATAATTAGCCAGTCCCGAGCAACTCATTGTTTATCGCGTAAAATACCCGTTTAAAACACGCAAAATATCAGGAGTGTTTCGCTTCGACTTGTCCGTCGTGTTGAGGTACGCCTGAACATCGTGGAAGAAGAAGATCTACAAAGCACGAACGAAGACGCGGAAAAAAAGAGGACGCGATCGGACAACGTCGATGTGCGGCATTCATAAAGCATCAAACACAGCAGCACATCATCCTCCACCGCATTACCGTATCATCGCCAATCCTCGTTGTCGTATGACGATGCACCACGCTAACAGACGAGCTTCCGGCATATGATCCGCATGAGTCGCTATTGGAAAGTGAGAATGCATCCCCACCACGCGTAAAGCAAGTTTCGGACGTATCCATCATCGTTTGAACACGCTACGAAAAGTTGACAATTTTGAGATTTCGCGAAATTTTAGTGCGGTGCATTTATTGTGCAAGGAGGTAGCTGCAGAACAAATCAGAGCAAAGCATAACAAGTCAGATCAAATCAGGGCAAATGGTGCGATCGGTTAAAACAAACAATGTGTGAGCAGATTTCCTCTGCAACGGTAATGTTGCGCAATTCGTTTGCTGCTTCAGAATTGTCAAAATCAGACTCGTTGTATTGTGCCGTTCAATCTGCTCAGGTGACAGAGACAATCAGGAGGTTTGCAGAGGTATACGTGTGTGTTCAATGTACTCAACCGACGAGACTCTGCTCGCAGATGACGAATTCGGAAGCACGCAGTATGCCTTTGGTGGGGTTACATGTGTACTTACGATTGTTTGGCGACTGTTGGAGCCGTATGTTGTCATTTTTAGACGCGTTCAATTTGTTGCCGCTCTCGTGCTTCGACTTTTCCTGCTAGCCGGTTGCCGGTTGCGCCGTTCTGTTGCGAGTAGCTATGCAGACTCAGTGTCTCTCTTGTTGAACGCTGGCGCGCAAGGCCATCTATCCACTCGCATCAGTTATTGGGTGAGCAATCGATCCGTGAACGAGGAGGTTATGCCCGCATCGGTTGTATTGTTAAAATGGACCAATTTGTGCACCGAAATAGAAGCGGAGAGCGTGATACTTCTTTTATGCGACCTTGTAACTGCACTGCGCTTGCGTCCCAATTATGCTGTGCTTATCAGTCGTGAGATCGCGCGATTCGAATCTGTGCCAAACTGGTTCGGGCTGCATGCTTCCTTTGCACGCCCCTGACTCGCGCTCAATGTGAACCGTGCTTGTCACGTTTGCCCAGTGCCCAGTTGACAGACTGATGAGACGAATTCCTCCGCGCGTTCACAATCGTGATTCTTGATGATTCTGTGTACGACTCGTAAAATTGGTGCTTAGAGAGAGAGAGAGAGAGAGAAAGAGAGAGAGAGAGACTGTCCCGATCCTGTCTCTCATAAGTTTGGATCTAGGTCATCGTCGTTGTACTTTGTACGTAAACGACGGGGTTGAAACGTTTAGCCGTTGATTATAACAACCCCAATTTCCTGTTACGCGAAAGCAAATACGTGAGCGTTGTTTCGCCAAGATAAAGTGGTTCAAAGATCGCGGTCAATGTAGTGTCACTTACAGTATGCACTATGAAAATAAACATGTGATTTTGGCGACCTCATAAGTCAACGTGTGTGTTGAATTGTGCCGCCCTACGTTGCTACATTTGTATACTTGATGCAACCTGCCCCGATATCGATTCCACAACCCGCTCCCCGAGATGGTCCAGAGTCGCAAGAGGGATCATCATCCGCGCTAGCTGCAACAGCAGCATTTTTCGGTGATCACTCCGGGTCCGTGTTTCAGCCTGATGTCACAAGGAAAGGAGTGTGTTCCAAGTGTCGCACAGGCCGATGCGTGCCTCCCAACTGTGCTCCTGGATGTTCGAGCAATCATTGTATGATTTTTTGGTGGAAAGGCGATCTTCAGTACTGCGCGCCTTGCTTTGCAGATGAAAAACGCGCAGGCAGAGTCGATGACATGTAAAAGGGGTAAACCCCTTTGAACCCCTTCCGGTGTGCATGGATGTGCCAAGTCGACGTCTTGACATGGCGCGACGATAACTTGGCGGTTTCTGTGCGCATACTTGAAGTGATACGTTGCGACTCTGAATCATTGACGGCGGACGCACACGACTTTGCCTTTTTGGCAAGTTGCGCGTTCCATTTGCGGGCGTAGAGTTATTCTAATATGTCATAGTACGATGAACGGATCTCTATGATCACTGAATGGTAATTTATGATTGTAACTTGCTACAGGCATTAAATGAGCTTATCATATCGTATCATTTGCTTTTACATCATTTAATATACCTTGTCCTCGTCGTGGGTTGATAAATCATTTGATGCAGACGTGCAAGCACAGCACGTTGACAAAGTAGCACTGTTCAAGAGTACAAATCAGATGTTTCCGAGGTACTCGCAGAATTCACGACACAATCCGAATCAACAGACGGTGTTGACGGCGATGTTGTGGTTGTTGTTGGTACTGACGCGTATGATGTTGATATTGGTGTTGTTTCCAGTGATGAGACCGATGACGTGACCGATGTCGTGGGTGACGATGATGGTCCAGATTTGTTGGCACGTATCGCATTGGGAAGCGCCTGGCAAATGTCGCGAAAGGTATTCGACGTACGGAACATTTCTCCCAGCATGGCCAAAGAAGGCGTCACGGCATCCTGTGTCACTGGCTGCCCAGTCAATTGCATCATGAGCTTGCTCAGCGCTTGTTGGAACATTACTTGATCAATTCTGGTGAAGAAGTTTCGCATACTATCCGGTACGGGTTCATCTAACATTGACGCGACCTTTTGCTCGTCTACGCCAAAGGCAATCATGGCGGTCTCTGCCCACGATGTCGGTGACACTTGTGCGTGTGTTTGTGCTTGTTCTTGTTGTGGCAAATTCGTGGCCTGTATTTGACCATGTTCACGTTTCTCGATCTCGCGGATTTCGTTGGTGATTGCGGCCGAAACAGCGGTAGCGATGGATGTCAAAGTTCCACCAAGAACAGAATCCAATAGCGCCGAGGGATGCGACGTTGGCGCAGAGACAGAATCGGGTTGTGTTACGTTCGTTGGTGTCGCATCAGATTGTGCGTTGTAGACCGTATTTGCTTTGGGTAACGTTTCTGTCTTGGCATCCAAATCGCTCATGTTGCACGCTTACGCTATACCGAATCGAAAGGGTCAGAGTTCACGCTTATTTTTTTCAATACTACAGTTTTTTTGTTTGGTTGCGGAGGCGGTGTATCACATGCAACCACCGCCAAACGCACAGAGAACCGCAGTCACATCCAATCATCGTATCATTCAGTGTTTCCAGTCTATGACATGACGCAAAGCACAGGCATTTGCCTCGGTTCGTTGTCAATTCGGTATCGCTGATTTCACTGGATACGCCGAAACTTGACACGGCAAATATGTAACGCGCGCTTTGCGACAACTTAATGCGCTGCTTGCATAGCTTAAAGTTTGGGATCTGCGTTGACGATGCAAATGTATGATGTGTACATGACAAAATACAAAATGTTTCAACGTTTTGAAAGAGTCAGGTAGCGAGACTCGTGCAATTTAAGACGGGACACATTCGCTGCAGTCGGACCGCGTGTGCCAATATTTGCATTCGCGTTCAACGCGTCAAGTGGAGGATGTTCGTTACGAAACAAATGACATCGCTGACGACGCCACCAAACCACGTCGTCAAGCGCATCCTCAATTGCTCGATCTTCTCTGTCTTGTTTTTCTTCACGCCACCGCCTCATAGCAGCGATCCTATAGTCGTAATTGGACAGCGCCTTGACACCTTGTTTACTCTGCGCATGCGCAGCTCTCATTGCAGGTTTAGTCCCAACGAGATTTGCCTGAGTGATCAAGGTTAATTGCAAGGTGCGTGTAAAATGCATTACGAACTTTGTGTGGTAGGCGGCAATCACCGTCCAGGTCACGGTCATGTTCATGACTACTAATATCTTGACTATCATCATCAAGTGGCACCGCGTCAACATCTTGATTATCATCACGATCAGCATCCATAGCAGTGTTATCTCGCGGTTGCGAGTCAGATTCACGAGCTTCATCATCTCTAACAAAACGTCGATCTTGATGGCGCTCGCTTCCTTGCCCTGGTCTTTGTCGTCGCAACGAAGCCAAATCCATAAATTGTTGTGGACTAGTCAGCTCAGTATTCTCATCTGTGCCATGTCGACGTCGTTGTGCAGCGCGGCGCTTCTTTCGCATTCGCTTTGGCACAGGAGCAATATACAGTGAGCGCAACGTACATGGATATGACGCCGTGCAATGTTGCAACAGAGTCAGGGAACCCTCTGTTTGCTCATCATCACGAGAATGGTCGCGTCGTCCTCCGTTACTGCAATGAGCGCGCACTGATCCAGCGACCAAGAGAGACGCTGCTGGGCTCGCAGCAAAACCTAGTCCAAATGCACAAGGTGCATACGCACAGTCACTCGATTTCGTCCAATCTCCTGACAAGACGAGTTCAATGAAAGCCCCCCGCGTCAACAGATCCAAATGAAGCCCAACCTCGAACATTTGGATAGTCCATACTTCCTTGATTCCCGCACTCGATGATTAACAAGGACTGTTCAAGTTCGGCAACTTTCGCGCGTGCAAATACAATTACACGTGTGTGTATGCAAACAAGGGATTGTAATGATAAAACCCACACACGCAAATGTTTAACAATCAAGCCATTGAACGCACACACAGTCTCGTATTAGGCATAGCACGTGCGATTACCAAACCTCTCTTTTAAGACGTGTTTCGTTATTTCTTGCACTACTGTACACAAATGCTGTTTTTCGTTTTGAGCTTTGCCACTCTTGCGAACGCTCAAGTCACTTGGTATTGTTTGCATGTGTCGTAGTATCTTCACAAATCAAAGGACGCTTCGCGCTTACCCGCACGTACAAGTTCGAGCACCCATTCATTGCTTTCGTCCTTCCACATTTCGATAAAGTCTTGATCCGAACCTGCGTTCGTGCTGCGGCCGCAAGCAAACGGGGGTACAATGCAGTTGTACTTATAAGGTACGATGGCGCCACTCGCGTTGTGACGTTTAGGCTTGTCCCAATCGAGGCCCTCGTACACCTGACTGCGCTGGTACGATTGCGGTTGCGCGCGCGCTTTGTGTTTTTTACTTTCTTCCTGTTCACCAAGCCAACTAATCACTTCGCCCCAGTACTCTCCATAAGATCGTTTGCGAACATATTGACCTGTCAGAGCGGACACCGCTGCATGCCATCGTGGTGGTGGCCCTTTTGTAAACAGTGACGTAGATCGGGCGGTCACACCTTTGGCATTATCACTAGCACCGCCAACGGCGCGATCATGAATCCGCTTGCTCTTCTTACGCGCTTGAGGTGCTTGTGGCTGTTGCGTTTGTCGTTTCCTCTTGCCACTGCGGATATTTGCCGTTTGCTCGTTGCATTGTGTTGGTGGACGCAAATCTTTGGTTAGATTTTTATCGGCGTATGGTGGTGTCTTGTGTTCTGTCTTGTTCCGGACATCAGCGTGTTTTGGGGCATTACTGTTGGTGCTTTTATTCCTCGCAACATTGCCCGTTCCTTTTGCGTTGTTGCGCGCACTTCTCCGAAGAGTGGTTGGTTTGGTTATGCAGTCATGGTTTGTGCCTGAATTATGCTGTAGCCGAACAGACTGTCGGGTCACTGTGGCTACGTTTGCGTCTGCTGTTGAACTGGCCGTCAATTGAGGACGCACTCGCCGTCTAGTGGCATTTGTGGGTTTACTTGAAATTATGTTGCTTGCCTCCTCGTCCGCGAATACGCGTGCTTGCGACGCTTCTCCTGGTTCGGTGGATGTAGATGTGGATGTAGATTTAGATGCAGAAGAGCATTCCAGTGAGTGGCTGAGTGGATTTGTCGGTAACAGCTGCCAAGTATGTGCGATCGAAGCGTTGCTCATGGTCCCAGTTTCGTAGGCGGCGACGTACGTCTTCGTCTCCCCCGGGATAAAGTTTGTTGTTGGTGGTAACGAAGAAGACGCCACATACGCAGACGACTGCGATAATGCGGTTATCTTGACTGGGACAAAGTGCGTTGTGCTCTGCGACGAACAAGACGCCGTGTGCTGCGACGCATCATCGATCGGGACAGAGATGATTTTTGTTGACTGTGGCGAAGGAGACGCCGGATGCGGAGTCTGTGGTAATGCGATTAGAGTATCAGAGGAAACGCGGTTTGGAGTCGCAGCCGCGAGCGGTGATGTGTTGGATGATCGCATTGGAATGGACACGGATGAATTCGCAGCATCTGACGCGGATTTGGTAAGAGCACACGATTTTGGAGACGCGCTTCTGTTTGGTTCATGTCCGTCCTGCACTTTTGGTTCTTGCGTTGCCTGTCGCGTTGCGTGCTTCGTTGTTTTTTGGGTTCTCTGTTTTGCTGCTTGCTTTGCCTGCTGCGTTGCGTGATGATTTGTCTGTGTCGCGGCGGCGTGATTTGTTTGTGGCATGGCCTGCCGCGTTGCGTGATGAGTTATCTGTGACGTTGCCTGCTGCGTTGCGTGATAATTTGTCTGTGTCGCGGCGGCGTGATTTGTCTGTGACGTGGCCTGCCGCGTTGCGTGATGAGTCATCTGTGGCGTTGCCTGCTGCGTTGCGTGATGATTCATCTGTGGCGTTACTTGCTGCGTTGCGTGATGAGTTACGTGTTGCGTTGCGTCTTGGGTTGATTTCGCTTCTGTTTCGCCTTTATCTTTCGCTGCCAACGATTGGCATAGGCGCTGAAATTCCGAAACAGCATGTGCGGTCGCGGGGTGGCATTCTTCTTTTGCGCACATCCATAGCACATCCTCTATCCTAAGGTCTATCAATTGTCTGACTTGTAACTTGCGTGACCTGATGCGGGCGGGTTGGATCGGTTCGCCTGACCTTCTGCTCGAGCCACGCCTCGTTCGTACCTCCTTGGCTACGGCAGTCAAGAAAATGTCGCATGCACGACGAAAATCGACCGGTGAATGAGGACACGCGAGCAGATTATTAGCGATCTCGAAATCTTCGTCCGTCATTGGCAGACCTCCATATTTATTTGCGTCTTGATTTCGATCTTCACTCCAAGCTGATAATAACGTCAAATCCGTTGGTGGTCGAGATCGATGTTTTCGCGAAGATACCAAGGCCTTGGCAAGCCATTTACAAACTTCTTGCTCCACGATCTCCATTTGCTCATCAAACACGATTTGTGAACAATATGGCGGCGCCAACTCAAATGCGTGCTTCACTTGTTCATAAGATGCGTCAAGTGTTTTAACAATGTCATCGCGGCGTTTCTCATACGAGAACGGCAATAACTCGGTGACTCGGATGGCAAATCCAAACAATGACGCCAAGCTACATGGCCGGTCGCCCAGCAAACGTACGAGGTATGGTAACATTTTTTTCGCATCAGCGTGTTGACGAACGATGGCCTGCCAATGAAGTATGGATGCTCTTGAGCGCCACTGCTCGATTCGCGACTTGATGACAGAACCGAGTACGGCAGTGAGGCGAGTCGCAATCGACCGTGGGAACGATTGTTGCTCGCTCACCGTCTCGTTGCGATTGTGATCCGGATGTACCAGTATCGTTAGCGCGCGATATCGCTTGCGTACTTGCTCTGCCTCGTCAGAGTCGTGTTGACATACTATGCTCCAAAGTTCATCTGCAAGTCGGTTGTCATCCTCTGTCGCGCGTTGCAATGCTTTATATATCGATGCTTGCAATCCTGCTGCTTGCTGTGACTGCTTATGCTCCATGTTTGTAGCGCGCGCGTCAGTACGCTAAGTCTTGTACAATTTACTGTGTTACTTGGTTAATGGTTACCCGTGAGTTCCACTTGTTGATGCAATATCAAAGTTAATACAGAATGCTCGGTGGACACACCAAATCGTCGTTCTGGCGCAAATCTATCACAAACATGTTGTTCAATGGCTCCAATGCTGTCGTGCATAGTTGAGTTAGGTAATGAATTGACTAATATAATACAAATCCTTTGTGTCATCGCACTTTCGTAAGTTTTTGTCAAAACTTTCATCACAACAACATTTTGTTCTACTTGTAGCTCATCGCACAAAAGTCAAGTAACCTACCATATGAACAAATCCAGGTACTCACAAAGTGAGAACAATCGTAATGTTGTGTGTTGGCAGCTCCCATTTCGGGTCGAGAATGCCAGGCATGTGCTTCTCAGTACCCAAGGGTGGGGGGACGGTTTGGTCATGAGTTTGTTAACTTGTTCATTTGTATTCAATTGTTTGTTCACGTGCTGACTTGTTCATTTGTATTCATTTGTTTGTTCATGTGTTGCTTGCAGTGAACAAAAGTACGACTTTGCGCGTGGCACCGCTAATGGCAGCGGTCAAGCAGGCGTCGGCCACAACCCACTCGTCATTTATGAGCATAGTGCTCAAATAACGTCACAAATGGTCGAAACGCAACAAAAGCAGACCATGATGATGTCCGAAGCCCACACTATTATGCTCGAGCAAATAGAAGGGACCAGGTCCGTAAACGCGTTGCCATCGGCACTTATCGAATTGCACAAGTTCGTAGAACGAACGGCACGCAGAGCTCAAGCGGCTGACAAGGAAGGCACTTCTGTTGACGAAGAGATCCAAAAGTCATTTGCAAACTTTATGCATTGCATGGTAAAAGTTGTGCAGGTAAAGCACATTGTCTTTCAACGTCGTTTGTTCGGATTACGCTTCGCGCGCCTATGATCAACTTGATTTTGCCTTGATCTCTATTGTCATTTGGTGTGTGCAGTCGTTTGCCGATGCAGAACGAAGCAACGGGGGCGGCGCACAGGAACTCCGACAATTTGATGCCCGCATTACCTCTGAATGGTTTCAACGCTGTTGGAGCTGGTTGATGAATAGCAAGAATTCGTATTGCGAGGTATCTCGTTTGTTTTCATTTATACGGCGCCGCTTTCCTCTCAGTGACGCCTCTTGTTGTTTGCAGATGAAGCTTGATCGCGCATTTATGCCGCACATTGTCGAACATACCTTGCGATCCGAAGGCGCCGTTGGTGCAGACCCATTGACGTATGGGTTGCCTCCGGGAACAGAACGCAGCGCACCACGTCCAAATCGCAAGTACAGCGAATGGCCGCCGCTCAAACAGAAGAAGAATGCCGGTGATGGCAAAGACGAAAAGAAGGGTGGTGATGACAGGACAGAAGTTAAAAATGAGTCAAACGGACAGTCAAGAGGCACCAAGCGCAAAGGTGTTGGTGCACAAAGTGCACAAGGTGGTAATAACAGCAACAAGAAGCCGAGGAAAAAGGACGCCACGAGTGCCGGTAGTAGTAGCAGTACAGCTGCTTCAGATGCCTCAGTGGCGAGCATTGGCGCCTCGCAAAGCATTACTGATGGTGCAAAAACAAACAGTGGTTCCGGAAATGGTGGCTCGTCGTCATCTGCCTAACTGCGTCAACCCAATGCGAACCCTATGGGCCGTGACGCATGTCGCAGGAGCCGATGGCATATTGTACGCGTAAAAATTAAGAGTTTGCAAGGTCTAGCACATGGATTGCATTAAATGTATCGACGTTGTTGTTTATGGCCGCTTTTTGTATGCGTTCTACAATGGTACGTTTATTGTTTGTTAATGTGGAACCCGGGCGTGTCGGGGATTACGTTCGTGTCTTTTGGTTGAAAGCAGTGTAGCACACGTTATTGCTGCGGTCACGAACGTTTTGTTGCGTTTTTAGATGTCGTTCATATATGCTCTTCTGCACGATCGCGTGATGATTTCATTCTTTCTCGTCCAAGTTGGTACAACTTTTTTTGTCGCCAACGCAGGCTAAAAAATACCCATTCGTTATCGCATTCATGGCTGAACGTGTACAGTCTGCTTCCCGGGGACGAACACTGCGCACGCTTCGTACGCGAAACGTTGCCTCGAGTTTTGGCCAAACCTCTCCTTCCCCTAATGTGGCAGCGCCAGATTCAGCATCGTTAGCGCAGGCAGCCCCGCGTGTACAGGAAGAAACTAAACGCGTCGCCAATCGTAGAAACGATGAAGCGAACGCGCAACAAAAAGCCGACGACATTGATGGACTAAAGAGCACGCTGTGGAGCCACCAAAAACAATGTCTAGACGACATGGTGCGCAAAGAGGATGAACTATTCGCACGACGCAGAAACGTAGCGCTGCTGTGCGCCGACATTGGAGCCGGTAAATCGCTCAACGTTCTTGCACTGATTGCCAACAGTCGCACTGTACAGCCAGATTATTCGCGTGTGCTCTCCAAGTACACGCCTCTGCCCACATGCCTATACAGCATTATTCATCGTTTCACGCGCGAACCATTTGAACGACTGCTCGAGTATGCGAAGCTTCAGTCTCCTGGCTCGTTTCAGGCCGCGTTTGGTGCTACCCCGAGCGTACCAATACACTTGCCCGCTTTCGGCGGTGCCGGCGGTACTGGCACAGGTGGTTCCATTGGGGTTGCTATTGCTGCCGCTGCCTCTGTTGCCGCTGCTTCTGGCCATATGGTACCAACCCATGTTATGCATGCTGCACATGGTGCGGGCCGAGGCCGTTGGCCGCGTCAAAGTGGCCGATTGGGTGGCGAGGAAGACGATACGGACGATGCACGTCCGTCATTGCGTATTCCACTACTCCACTTTGGACGTCCCAATGCACGCGAGATCAACACCAATCTTGTCGTTGTCCCGTTCCATTTGTACAAGCAGTGGCGCACAGAAATCGTAACACGAACGTCATTGCGGTGTACATTTATCGATACCAAGACGGACATTGACGAGATCAACCACAAACGATGGGAAAAGGAGAATGTGGACTTGATCCTGTGCAATTCCAACAAGTACAAGGCCGTCGCACAGCATTGCGGCGAGCACCGCTTGCGCTTTCAACGCGTCATCTTTGATGAGGTGCACGAAATCAATCTGCCGCACTGCCCCGAAACGCTAGCAGTGTTTTATTGGGGCATCACCACATCGTTCACCGCCTTGTGCAAGATTCGCAACTTTGGATTCCTGCGTGACATGTTTCGGCAATTGTCCGTGGCTGACATTAATGAGATTGCAGTCAAGACATCTCCAGGTGATCTGGATCCGCGATGTGTCAACTTTGCACCGTACACGCGCCTTGTAATCGAGTGTCGATCGTCAGCCGAAAAGGCGATTCTCAATGAATGCTATCCGACACATCGAGTGACTGATTTTGTCAATGAAGACGCCGACTCCGATGCACATCAGTACTTGGTGCGCTCTGTTGAGCCATCGGGACAAAACGAGCAGGTCAAACGCTTGGCAGCAGCGATGCGCAAAATGAGTTTATTGGAGCTGATGATGATGAGCGTTCGACTCAATCAGACGCTCAGCGATTATAGTCGCAACGAGCGTCTATTTTTGTTGGTTCGTGCCTTGTACCAACGACAAGTATGTGCGAGATGTACGGGACCTCTTCCGCATGCAACAGGCGCGCACGCTTTGTCCAGTCACGTGGTGGGATCCTTGCCAACCACTGGTAAACATGGCAAGTCTCGTTCCACCACTTTTGACTCGCACACCGCTTCTACTACTGCCGCCTCGGCCGCGGCTACCGCAATAGCGAATTCTGGTGGAGCGTTGAATGGAGGAGGGTCACATTCCCACGGAACATGCAGCAAGACTGCAAGTGCAAATGGACACTCAACGTATCCAAGCGTTACGTCATCGTACCGTTTGACTTGCTGCAAGGTTCCGTATTGCGGACGGTGTGTGGTTGCGAGTGTCAACGTAACCACGGCGCCTGCTATTTCTCATTGCCCGTATTGTTCGAAGGATTTGCATATGCTTTCCAATTCCGGTACTTCCAATTCCCATATCCGGAGTCAAGGTAGCGGCGGTCTTAGTACAGGTACCCACTACACCGCAAGTTCAGAAGCCAAGCGTTCACGTGCCGCTGTGAATGATAGTAATGATCGTGATAATGGTTTAAGCGATGCCGAAGGCGATTCCAAACGTGTTGATCCGTTCGAGGAGAACAAGACAGACAAGGATCGTCGTGGGCAGGCGTTTTTTGACTATTACCAACAACAGTATGATGCATATGTGCGGTCACAAAATCGGCGCAACCCCAAGAAGCGTGCTGCGCCGCGCAACTTTTGTGCGACTGTGCAACAGGACTACCGAACAGGATCAGGACTAGGTCTTGGTTCAGCGTTTGGGGGAAATTGGTCAACTCTTGATACTGAAGGTGGCCAATACGGCATTGGTGCAAACGTTTCGCATATGCACCGCAACAGCGAAGAAGCCTTGCACGCAATGGGTATGTCTCAAGTTCGCCATTCCGGACCCTTTGTTCATGTGCAACCTGTGCTAAAGATATCACATGATGCCAAGCGACGGCGTTTGTTGAACGAAGTTCGCATCGATTCACACTTGGCCGATTTCCGCGATGCTGTCTGCTCGTTCATTTCGCCATTTTCGCTCGACAAGTTTGAGGCATGTGAAGCCATTTTAAGACGTCACACTCTTCCGTCGGCTTTGGCGTCATCGTCGTCGTCTGGTGGCCAAGGAGGCAAATCACAATGCGATCGTGTCTTGATTTTCATCAATTGTCGCACGGCCGCGTTGCGCGTTTCACACTTGCTTGACGATTTAAATGTCACCCACAGTGAACTCAAGGGGTCTGCGACAATTGTCACCAAGCGCATCAAACAATTTGAGGATCGTCAACTTCACGCGCTCGTATTGAATGCGCAACACATTGGTTACGGCCTCAACATTCCGTGTGCCGATGTCATGATTTTGGTCCACACGCCATCAGAGCCAGTGCGACTGCAACTAATTGGTCGAGGACAGCGGCACCATAGTGACAAGAACAAGAAGCGCTCACTCAAGGTTTACGAGCTCAAGTACAGTGGATTACATGGCTAAATAGTATCGGTGGCAAGTTGCGTGTTTTGCGGTTCTTGTGTCCTCCTGACCCTTGCGGCAAGCTGTACGCGACGGTTCGAAGATACTCGTTCGACACCTTCTTATCAGTGGTAACAAGTGAACTCGACAGCCTATGTCGACTTCTCACGATGGCCAGTCGTGGAGTGCGTTGCTTACGATGGGCAAAGTCACAATAAGGTCCACACCGGGCAGTCTCATCGTATGCGATCCGGACACATTCGTGATGATAGCATCATGGTAGGGACGAGCTTTGTGAGGAAAACGCACACATCGCTCCCCATGCTCCCTTACTGTTAAGACTCGTGAATTCATTTATTGCAGTGCCACCAACCGATCCCTGTTCATCAAGCGCTGAGGCATTAACGGGCGCAGGCATCGCTCTCCTAACGTGTTGAAGTGTTAAATAATATATTGACTTTAGAATGAACGCGTTTGCGCTTCAACGTTGATCTATGTTTAATTTTTGAGCACGTGCTGAAAACTCAAAACTTTGCCCTTGTAGAAAATCGGAATTTGAAGCGTTCAGAAATGAGCGAGAACCTCGACAGAAAAAAGAACAAGGGCAATGGCTGTGGTGCAAGAACGGACGGGACCGAAAAGAAAAGTGATCGATCGGCGTATCCTCGCTACAGCTATGAAACATCGTTCAGCCCGCAAACCAAAATGCAAATGCATGCACAATATGAAAAGCTGCAAAAAGATCCCGCTGTGCAAGCTTACATCAAGACTCGGGATGAACACCGTAAGAAGTTGCTGAAAGAGGGACTGTCCGCGAAAGATGTTGCTGATGGCTGGATATTACTTGATGACGGGCGTGCCATTCTTCGACCTGGAGGCAAATCTTTTTATGCTGATGACGATGATGATGATTATGATTAGTAGCCATTGACTGAACCGATCTTTCGGGACCCTTTTAAATCGGTGTTTTGAAGTTATATTTGGGGACGCGTACCGCTTCCCCATCACCCCTTGCGCGCTAGGTGACTAGCACAACTTAACGCGCAAGGGGTCCAGGGGAAGCGGCACGCGTCCCCTAATATATATTTTGCATTGAGAAATCAGTAAGCCCGCAGGACCTTCAGGGGCTTAGCCCCTTTGAACCCCTTCTGGCGGGCTCTTTGAACGCCTTCTGGCGGTCGCATTTGAAGCCTTTGAAGCCTTTTCGGCGGGCGCCTTTTTGAACCTCTTTTGGCAAGCTCCTTTGAAGCCCTTCTGCTCTTTTGACGTGAGACAACGTGAGTGCACTTGCGAATTTTATTGCATGTATTAAATGACCCGCACAGGTTGCATTATTTTCAAACGGATCAATGCATTTAACGTGATAAGAGCTTGTGGTAGAAAATTTCATGGTAACGAAAGTTCCACATAACGTTTACAGTGCTATCATAGGGAACGTGGTCAAAGTAACCAACATATAACATCAGATGACATTGGTATGAGACACAAAGCGGAGCACAAAAACATGTCCAACGTAGGCGTCATTTGATCATCTAGATCTAGCGTTTGATTTTTTGACCGGCAAAAGAGGAAGCCGCCGCCGACGTCGATGTCAATGATACGGACGCAGCTCGCGCGGATTTGTCATCGCCATTTGAAGCATTTAGTGCATCCAAATCCAAGCCAATGCCGTGCGCCAATGCAGCCTGAACCGATACGTCCGCAAACACCAAATCGCCAGGCACGGGAATGCTGGTGGCCGCAGGAATAGAAGGGCCCTGACCCGAGCCAGGCTTCAAAGTCGCTGCGCCATCAAGGATGTGTTTGGCAAGCACCCAAATGTCAAGATCAATCTTGCGACGTTGCTCAAGTCGAATGGTAATGATATAGGCTTTCTTGCTAAATACGTAACCCTCCAATTCACGCACGCTATAATCATAAACAGGCACACAAACAATAATCAAGACATGGAGGTTTTGTTTTGACGAACTGATGTGCCACAACCGTACATTAACTAATATCGGTACCTTATGCATTCTCCTTGAACGTAGCACGGACGATTCTCTTTGCGCGATCCTTCGTTGGTTATAACTCCGCGTCTATGTTGATAATTCGCATACGGATACATTTTTCCACCGGGGCCTGCAATATCAGGTACGACGCTGACAGGAGGCTGCTCATCCTCATCATCGACCATGGCGATCGAATTCGCAGAATTGTTGACTGAACGTGACTTGGCATTCGGGCTTGGTATGTCAAGCGACCATGCTTGCATATCCTTGTCCTTGTGACTTGGAAGCGAGTGTTGCGGGTTGCGAATGAGAATTGACGCCAGGGCAGTGATGAAAAGCTCCAATTTGGTGCCTGGCTTGCCCTCCCATGCATCACGCTTCGAGACAAAGTCAATGGCGAAACACGGTAAAACAAGATCGGATGCGCTCCACAGGGGCTGAGGTTTACAACTGTCCACTACTTTGGATTTGGATTGCGTTTTGGCATTAGCATTGCCACCACCACCGGCTTTGCTATGCAACGGCGAAGCGTCAATGGTCATATGGTCCAGCGCATTGGTCAGCGACATTGCACGGGGGTCGTCCATTGTCAATGATGTATTCATCTTCGTCTCGTCCCGATTCGAGCCCGCGGATGCTGCAACTCTCTCCGCTTCGACCGCAGACACGGAAAGCGCATCTGTTGTACCTTCCAAACGAATGTTCATGACAGTTTCGATACGATTGTGCCACTCGAGTTGTTGAACGACCACGCCAAACGTTTTGCGTAACTTACTGACGAGAACGGGATAAGCAGAGTGTAGTTCGGCACGTTGTGCAGAGGAGAGAATGATGTACATAAAGCATGCACAACCCAAGGTGATTTTGGCCATGACCAAGTCGCCAGTGATCACTTTGCCAAGTGACAAGTGCATCCTGTTGGGCAAAAAATCAAGACCACTCGCTCTTTCGGCAATTTCCTTTCCCCATGTTCGATTGAGATACCTCAACAGGATGGGCATAACTTGGTCGGGCTCGCCAATGACAGAAAGCCAATGATTGGCGTGATGGCCTGATCTGACCAAAACGAACGATTGCATAGAGACTGGACCGCCATGACTATTCGATGCCTCTGACCACTCCATAGTATCTGCTTCGTCAAGACAGGGCAAGGTAAATGCCGATGTCGATATTGATACTGATGTTGGCGGCCGTTGATATGTATGGTTCACGCCGCTGACGAGACAATCCAAGTCAACAAGAAGCAGCCAAGGCTTTAACAGGCGCTAGTGTACCAAATAGATGAATGGATCTGACAAGACAAGGACAAAAAGAACTACTGTAAAAAAGGTCTACACCACATGCCATTTATAAGCTTCACGTGCGATATATGCAGCGCACAGGTAGATTATACCACAACAACTCAATCACCGATTTTGTAGATCAATTACACTCGATGTTTGAACGAAACAAAAAAACACGTGTCGAATACTTCACACAACGATGCGGGCATTTGGGTGAAACTCATGCCCGTCATTGTTTACATTTCCAAAAATATAATCAAATTGAATCCAAGGATAGCGGCAAAAAAGCGAAAGGACGAGCTCAATCGATAGTTTGACGCCTCGCAAGCGGCATGTGTTGTTTCGGGGCAGATGTAGTGAACACATTAGGCTAACAAATGCGCAATGACTTCTACGTCGAGAGGCATGCATTCTTGAATATAGCCACCGTTGCGGATGCGGAAAGATCACCAAAACACACCAAAACAGCGGTAATGGAGCAGGTGTCGCGCGCAATGCAGCCGTCCACATTTCGAGGAGCATTGCAAGGATGAGGCGTGCGAAGCCGAGTTGTTGGGAAATAAAGCGATTGATATCCAACTAAACTGATTCTGTCCAGACTCTCAATAGCGCTGTCATACATATGAACGGGTGTGTGTGTGTAGACTCAAGTCCAAACCAAGACTCGATCGGCACACACTCGAATATAAATCTATAAATCTCCTAGCACGTTGACACGAGCACTCGTCTTGCACGAATAAACCGCGCAACAAAACAGTTGGGCGCATTGTGTTCGCCACACTCTTTATTAACGGGGCGTTGGTTTATCATTTGATTTTAGCGACATGACTGTTCTCTCGTACAAGCGAGCAACACTTGCGCGATAGCTACCTTTTGCGACAGAAATATCGCACACAAGTACAAGAAGCGAACGAGCGCGCAACAATGCTTCCTCGTCACCATCTACAAAATTGCACATGTGTTTTGTTTGGTCGACAAAACTTGATCAGGACCAATCTGCATCATACAAACACCTGTTGTGTAGTCGTTGTGTAGTCCGTCGCAACAACGAACGCATAGCAAGATTAATATGGCAGCATCCGACGTGGTTGCATTACGCGCGGAATATTGCGGTGATGGCAAATGTTTGATTACCATTCAGTCTAACGACGGCGAGGTTGGTAACACAAACAGAATGCGCATTTTGACCAACATCCTTCAGACAGAACGCGTTCACACGTGTGTTATTTAAACCGTTGAGCAGGCCGAGGGTAAGGTGCGATATCGCGCACCCATCGATTTGTATTGCGTTCTTGATGTTTCGGGATCGATGGATGAAGAGGTCAGCGTTCAGACGGCGGGCGGCAAGAGTGAAACGCACGGTCTTACGAAACTTGATCTTGTCAAGCATGCGATGCGCACCATCGTACACGGCATGTGTGATGATGATCGGTTGACGGTGGTACAATTCAATTCTGTCGCACAAGCCGTAGCTGAGCCGCTGTCAATGACCGCTCAAGGCAAGGCGCGCATTTTGTCAGAGATCGATCGCCTCACGGCAGACGGTGGTACCAATTTATGGGGTGGTTTGCACGAAGGATTGGAACTCTTGCGTTCTGCGACTATCAAGGATGCGACATCACGCGGACGAACAGACTCAGCTACTGCAACATTCGCGCGTGTCCCGACCCTGTTTCTGCTTACTGATGGAATTCCGACAATTGTGCCGCCACGTGGACACGTACCGATGTTACACAGGTTCTTTGCTTTGTTTTGGTGTTTGGATTCATCCGGAAAACGTTGTGTTGTGTGAATTGCAGGTATCGAACAGAGCATGGTTTGCCAACGATCTACACATTTGGGTTCGGCTACGGGTTGGACAGCGTGCTATTGTCCGACATCGCGTTCCAAAGTATTTTTTTTTGGGGTTATATATGTGCTACTTAAACCCTTGCTCTTGGTGTCTCTGTGCGTTCTTTGAATGTACGCAATGTGCCAGGCGATGGTACGTACGCCTTTATTCCTGATGCATCAATGGTTGGAACGTCATTTATCAATGCTCTCGCTGCGGTCTTGTGCACGGTTGGCACATTGGCGATTCTCGATGTTCCACTCAAGGCGATCGATCCAAAGAGCGGATTGTTGGAGTTGTATTATTGCGACACTAGCGACAAACCGTCTCATACGCTGCTTAACGTGAATGGCTCTGTGGAAGGCGCTCAAAATGGCTCAAGTGCAAGTATGAGCCAAGCAGTAGTTGAGAATGGGCGGTGCTGCATTCGGCTTGGTAGCTTGATCAAGGGCCAGTCGCGACGTATCGTCCTTTCTGTCTCTGATGTTGAGCCTGGCGCCGACGGTCTTTATGCCATCGATCAATTGAGACTCAGACTCTCGTACGTACCGGCAGGTCATAGTAATCCGAGCGCGCTCGTCTCGCAAGTGGCCAATACTGTCGCTATCCGGTCTCAACCCGTGTTTCCTGGCTCTGTCGGCGTAGTGCAAGTGTCGCAGCGCCTTGCGTGTGCCCGTGCTTTGCGCGAAGTGGGCCGGGTTATACCGCTTGACGGACGGCGCGATGCCGCGGAACTTGCCGTGCGCAACGTTATTAATATGGTCAAGGAATTTGACGCCAAAAAAGCAACAGCTTCTATTATTATTCAAGATGGTGATTTGAAGGACTCGAAGGACTCGCTTGCGGCCGATGGCGACAAGAAGAAACAGCTTGATTTGTCCATCAATGCGGCCGCAACGTGGACACTGTCTTTTGCCAAGGGCGTGGAGCGCGATTTGTCAGATCAGGTGCTGCCTGCCATTGTACGCTCGGAGTGGTATTCGCGATGGGGCAGTCACTACATTTTGTCATTGCTACGCGCTCACGTGCTTGAACGTTGTCACAATTTTAAAGACGAGAGCGTGCAACCTTATGCATCCAGGTACGACAAGACATTGCATTCGCTTCACGATTATATGTGCATGCGTGAACACTTTGTTTTCGTACTTGTCTGTTGTGTTTTACCCTGCGATCTGCCTATGCGCCAACAGATCATTTACGATTCTACGCGACGAACTCGATGCACTGTTTGTGGCGCTTCCTCCTCCCAAGGCAACTGGAACGCGCGCTGCGACTAGCGTGCGTGTGACTAGCATGGCAAGTTACCATAGCCGTTCGAACCCGTGTGTTGATGGTATATGCACCGTACTTATGGCGGACGGTTCTCTCAAGGTTAGTTTCTGTCGTCGTCTCGACCCTCTCCTAGATGTATCTTTGGAATGGCGTGCATTGTTTTGTGCTTGTGGTGCCTGCTTTGACCTTGGTTTCTGTCTTTATAACATTTGCTTAACCGCCTCTGACTTAGTTTTTGTACCTGTATGAATCGTGAATTGCAAATGCAACACATGTATGCAGCGTGCGGATGCGATTCGCAAGGGAGATAGTGTCGCGTTGTCTGCACCATCTCTTGAACAAGATTATCCAAAAGATGAACAAGACTGTTCAAAAGACGGCAAGGTTAGTCTCAGCAATGCAGCGACGGTTATTTGCGTTGTCAAGACGCCGACAGAAAACAAGGAACTAGTCATGTTGCCCGGCGGTCTGCGCATTACACCATATCATCCTATTCGCATCGCGTCGCGCTTCCTCTTTCCTTGTAATGCCAATGTTGCTGAGCGCAATCGCAATCTTCCTGCTGAGAGTGGAGCCGTGTACACGTTCGTTCTTGACAAGGTGCTTGATCCATCATGTGTCTCTTGTGTTTGTTACATTGTTGTTATTCCGCCGACGTTTTATGTTTTCTTGTGTCGTTCTAGCGTTATTGTTGCTAGTTTCACAGTAGTGTCGTTATAGGGCCATATTGTGACGATCAACGGAGTCGAGTGTGCAACGCTTGCTCACGGTTTCAAGGGTTCTGTGATCGAGCATCCTTTTTTTGGAACGGATGCCGTCATCAAGAATTTGACAGCAGGCGATCCGGCGGGGTATGAGCGCGGCCTTGTCACGATCGACGTCAACAAGGTTCGTCGCCATGTCGAAACGGGATTGATCGTGTCTATCACCGGCGATACGTGAACTCGTGCGTTTGCGCGCAGTTGGATGTAGTTTCTTTACGTGACGTTGTGTAATGTTTAAATTGTGATTGTAACATCAATGCACCCCACGTGCCCGTAAGGCATGTCTGCTTTTTATCAAACAATGTGTTGGACCTGCATACGCTGAACAACTTCGATGGCGCCTCGACTGCAGTTAAGAGGACTGTGTGCGGGACTTGTGGCGGCAAACAATATTGCGTGGCATTGCTATTATGCAGAGGCACGTTTGCTTGTAACGTACAACGGCTTCGCTTGAGCGTGTGGCATTTACTGCTTTTGCATACATGTGTTTTTTTTGCTGCAAAAGCAAGCCTGGCGTGCCGCACCTGCTATTGAGTGACGCATTCTTTTTGTGTTGTTGGACGATGATATCACATGCGATTCGTCAAGACGTCAAGGATGGAGGCAACCAACTGGGCGTATCTTTTAAAAACTACATCGTATCCGAGCAGGTCACGTCACGCGCTCCAATAACAGAATGTGTGTACGTACATCACTGGACAATAATGGACTATGTTACACAAATGGCTTCGACGGGCGTGATCGAAAGCACAACGTTCGCCGCGGGTGGTCATCACTGGGCTCTAAATCTAATGATAAAAGGTACCACCGTCGGCAGTGTGGACAACTTGGCGTATTCTGTGCCGACACTGGAATGCAAAGACAATCCTGTGCGTGTACGTACTTGTTCCTTTACCTTCCACAATGTGGGCAAAGGAGCCAAGTACAACGCGGTGTCAGGAGACATTTGTCAAGGAGTCAATACGCACGCGCCTTGGCCATATGTTGGTAGCGGACCATCGTTATTTATGCTGCGGGATCGGCTTCTCGATCTTGACAATGGATTTGTAGTCGATGGTTCCATTGTGCTGTCGGTGACGTTTCAGCTTTTGCCATCGTCAACTGCTTCTGCCTCATCTGCTGCTTCAACAACAAAACCTCGTAACCCAGTGCCCGTTGTCAAGTTCACGTCGATACATACCGTGGAGGAGCGACCAAGCCATACATGCGCAGTGCTGCTCGGCGACGTACCACTGGCGCACGCCGATGTAAAACTGCAAATCGGCGGGGAAACAATTTTGGCTCACAAATGCGTCTTGGCGGCACACTCGCCTGTCTTTGCCAGAATGTTTCAACCGTTGCTCCCCTTTGCCGAGGCCAAGGACGACAAGGATGCGCACGATGGCAGGGTAACTGTAAACATTGAGGACGCACGTCCTGATGCCGTTCGAGTCATGATCCATTTTTTGTACACTGGTGTCTACCCCGAATCCACAGAACGGCCCTTGTCGACGAAAAGTTGGGAAGAACTGCGCGAGTGCCTGCTTTTGGCCGACCGCTACGAAGTCGCTGCGTTGCGGGCTTTACTTCTTCCCATACTGGCGTCCAAGGTTACGATTTCAAATGCGCGAGCTGCGTATGACTTGTCACGGCTCAGACCAGAATTCGCACTCTTGAAGCACAGCGCGGCTCGGTGCGTCGTGAATTCTGTTGACCTGGGTGACATGGCGACAGCCTGGTTGGGGAGCGCTGCGCTGCCTACAAGCGATACAGTAACTGCACCGATCCAAGTGAGCGCGACGCCCACTCCGATTATCGCTACCGCCGCTGCACACCCGCGAGTTCAGAGTACCTGGTCACGTACATTGAGCTTTCTTGCATGTGCAGACAAGCAAGCCGCGCAAAGTTAAATGCCAGGGAGTTTTGAAGGGGAAGTGATGCGCATCTCATCCGTGGTGCAAAGTGACGGGAAGTGATGCGCGTCTCGTTTGTGATGCAAAGTGAAAACTGTATTATGTACTGTTACGGACTACGACAATCATGATAATTGGATCACCGGTAGTGGAACGTCACCGTGAACGCGACGCAAACTCGTCTCGATTGCGCGTAACTTGCATGTGGATATTGTCTAGCCAAGTGTGTGCTTCATTGTTGGAGTGTAACCGAGTTCTCGTTTTTTTAACTCAAAACCCACTGTGTTGCGACGCGCGTGTACCGTATACTAAGCAACGTGAAAGCGTTGCAATCAAATCATCAACCGATATATTTTCGGTACTCGCTCTGCAAATTGATCACATCGTCGTACAATGATCAAGGGAGTGCAAAAAAGCAAGAAGCAGGTCGTACCCGCCAATCGTTGGTCGTTTTGTCCACGCTGTGATCAGCTACTGTACTACGAAGTGGGCGATGCATCCGGTCGACCCATAACAGGTCACGACGAAAAAAAGGCCAAGTCGGGAGCAAAAGCAACTACGAAATCCGCCAAGTCCAAAGCGGCGGCCAAGACTAAAGCTACATTGGCGAGTACAAGCAAGAGCAAGGCAAAGACCAAGACCAAAAACAAGACTGCGGCCAAATCGACGTCTACGTCTACGGACAAGGACATGGCAGCGACAGAAACCAAAAAATCTAAAACGGGGGTATCAAGTGCATCGTCGACACTCGCAAATACGGCCGCATCATCGGCTTCATCACCTTCCGTGGAGACCAAGCACCTCATTCACATGTGTCGCAACTGTGCACATTCTGAAAAGATCACGAATCTCGCAGATCACTCCATTTATTAGGGGACGCGTGCCGCTTCCCCTTGACCCCTTGCGCGTTCTATGTAGCTGCATGTTACGCTTGTCGTTTGATAATAAAATATATTAGGGACGCGTGCCGCTTCCCCTGAACCCCTTGCGCGTTGAAATGTGCGTACGGCAACGTTTCCGGAAAAAGGTACTGTTCAAACGAGACGCCTGACATGTATAACGCACAAGGAGTCAAGGCGCCTTCGACGAGCTGCAAGCGTCCTTTAATACATAATATATTTTAGCAGACGCTTGCAGCTCGGTTTGGCGCATCAGCCACTTCTGCGTTGATATGTCGCTAGCCTGTTAACTACGTAGGTGTCTTTTAACCCGCAAGGGGTAATGGGAAGCCGCAGACGTCCCCTAATATACTGGCAGAAGGATAATGCGTGTCTCGTCTGCATCTCGACCTTGTGCATTGTTTCGATTTAAGCGTGTGCGCGACAAGTAGTGGACCATCCCATACGACGCTACTCATAGGCGTTGCGGTGTGCCACAAGCGCACGCAACCATACGGTGTCCTTTAGCGTTTTGTGTGGCGAATAAAGTGTAATTTCGTTTCGTCAAAAAGACAAACTCATTGTCACGCGTCAACGCAACAAATTCAATTCCAACATAAGAAAAATCAAAAACGGGACACGACACGTTACACAACATGCAGTACCAATCATCAGCAACTGCAACGCAGGACGGTAAGGCCACGCAGTACTCGTCACAGTACCAGTCCCAACACCTTCCTTCACTTCCTGCATTTTCTGTTCAACGAGGACCGCTTGCGACGCAACCACAGGCACACCAGCAAACGCAACCGCAGTCGCATGCGCAGACGGCGTCACCATCACGCCCTGTTGGGTCAATGGCGAGTACTGCCTCTGCCCCTTCTGCGTGTGCATCAACGTCAACATCAACATTATTAGCATCCGCATCCACGTCGTCACGCATGACGGGCGAGGAATTGGACTTGATTCGGCGTGGTTTATTCTACACACAGTTGGGTTATGAAATACCTCAACTTAACGGCAACGCGAACGTCGATCTTAAGACCGTGAACATGGACGGCCTGTACGTACACGTCAGCAACATTTACACGTACACGGAGATGGGTGCGTACGTGGCCGATGTGCGGGGCAGGTGCATTCAAAAGGCGAAATTGTTGGACCAGTTTTTCAGCGCGCACGGCTTATCGACGACGGTCGCCGATCGTACCGTTAAGCGCTTGGATGCGGAACCATCACCTTTGGAACGTGCCTTTTTCGTGAACGCAGGACACGTCCGTTGCCATCTTTGGCGCGCTCAGTTGTTGCAAGACTTGGTGCATGTTGCACGTTGGCAGCGTAAATTAAGCACACTAGCTAATGCAAACGGTAATGCAAGCGCAAATGCTGGCGCTACCGTTAGCGCTGTGAACGTCGCCCATATGAATTCAAATACATGCGGTACGCCATCAGCACAGCCGTCAGAACAGAAGCAGCAGTCGCAGGAAAACAAGATCGCGCCAGACGTTCGTTCTTCTCTGCGCGCCTTGACGGGCAATGGCATCGCCCATTTTGGCGCCACACACGAGATGACGGCACTGCTCAGCGACATGCTTGCAGACTCGGTGCTCGACGACGAAAGCGGGGTACTCAGTGGCGATTGGTGTTCTTCGTTTGTATCGGAAATGCAATTGTCGGACCCTGCAGATATCAGCGTGAATCTATTCTGAGCAGGGAAGCGGCTGATGTCGCTCCCCTTGACCCACCTCGTCTTTTGGGTTTTAGAGCCCTACTACTCGCACGTGAATTTAGATTATCTTGGTATTGTACACCTTTAATCAAATACAAACCACGATTATAAATTTGTCACACCAACATAATGAATGACGCCATTGCGTAAGCGACGATAGAGCTGCGTTGGTGCAATGCGCACGCTGCTCGATGCAAGGAAAAAGCTAGGCACGGATCAGTGGATCGAATTGTGTTAATCATTGATTGTACAATGATTTACGGCCTGCCGACAGATCATCTCCATAGTGTTCGCGCTGTCGGGTCGCGTCGCGTTTGTGTTTGGATTTTGCTAATGTGTCGCGTTGGTCGTCTTCGTGATGGTGATGATCCTCTTGATTAGTATTCGCATTACGTTTCGCATGCTGCTTCTCACGGCCTATACCATGATGCTCTTTGTGCGTATCGTTTTGGTCTTGATCTCGCAAGTCAACAAATGCGCGACTGCGTGGATACGGTTCCTGAACCGTTTGCAATTTTGCGGGTATCGATTTTTCGTACGATTCCTTGTGTTTGCCCGTGGGATGATGCGGATGCTTGGTTTCTCGCTCTGAAGACGCACTGTTCTTGTTAGCGCTGCCGTCGCTTTTTGGCATATCCTGTGCTGCGCGCTTTCGCCCTTCGCGTCCATTGACAGTATCTTCAAAGTCGTTTGCCCCATCGAGTAAGCGGTTGTCGTCTTGGTGTGACTTGGCGTGCTGTTTGCTCATACCCGAACCTGCCACTTGAGCTTGAACAGAACGTTTGGATTCACCTGGATCCATTGTATAACGAACTTTTGCTGCCGATGCAGCGTGTGCGTGTGCTTGTGCTTGCGTTCGAGGTAGTGCAAATCCAAAATGTGGACGAGCTGTTTGTCGTTGATTTGACGTTGGGTTACGTTTTGGGCCCACATTATTCGTAGGACGAGGGCGGACATAAAATCCGCGACGTTGTTGTGGTGGACGATCAATAGCAAATTGTCTCTTGTGCTCTCCTTGAAAACTGTTCGTCGTAGCGGCAGCACTGCCGGTAGCACTAACGGGCGTGACGGAAGCAGGTACTGCCTCAGTGGTCTCGAGCATAGCATCGTGTGCATGTTGTGGAGGATTGAGTAAACCGCTGTCATCATGTCGCAACACAAATAGTTCATCCTTCAACGGTGCTTGTTCCTGCCCGAACTTGTGTTGCCTTGTGTTGTTACCTTTGCCAGCTATCGCGGTTCCGACAGTAGGTCCTTCGAGTTGGTTGGATTCCATTTGCGCTGCGCGTGTTCGAGTTTGCTGCTGACCGCGTCCCGCTAACCAAAATACAAATAGCGCCGCGGCCAACAGAATTACAAACGCGACAAGAAGAACCCGTGGCCTAGGACCCGACTTTGAACGTTTACCGGGTATGGCCAATGGCGATGGTGCTTGTTCGCTCTCAACATCGTCAATGGGCTCGCGATAAATGTCATAACCATCTTGCGGCGAAATAGGAATGTACCTGGCCATTTTTGGGCTTGTATCAAAGGCCGCACCTTTTTTTTCCTGTCGTTCTTATCCGATTGCACTTGTTGGAGTGCGCGGCACCTTTTTTCTCTTTACAATGACAAGTACATATGATTGCGCCACTAGGTTTTCCCACGAAATCCACCTGCTCGCTGCTCAGCGATGAATTCCCACACAGTCGGTTTGCGATTCAAGCACAGATTGATCGAGCATCGCGACGGTATGCAGCACTAAAGCGCGGACGAAGCGTAACAAATAGTAAACGTTTGCATCTCCATGATTAATCGAAGGTAGATTTTTTTTGCGCATGTTGTTGCTTGCGTAGGAGAAAAAAAAACCACGGTACAAATGCAAGGACAGGGACAAAACTTTGGTTCACCTGTTTCGCAAGGATATTACAATCCTCTAGGGCAAGGACAAGGGCAAGGACAAGGCCTGGGCCAGGGACAAGGACCATTGCAAGGCCAAGGAGGACCTGGTCAATTCGCACAATATCAACCCGGCAGCATTCAGCAGCAACCTGTTCCAGGACGTCGTCCCGGACCCAACCCAGGTCCTGTACCTAAACCAAATGGTTCATGTCCTTCCAACACATGGGCCATTGTCGGCGCGGTAGGCTCGAGTTTGTTCTTCCTGCTCTTTATCATCTTTCTGCTCTTGTACATCTACAAGACGCCAGCCAAGTCATAAAACGCAAGCTCTGTAGACAAGTGTTGGTGCTGCGACACCGTCCTGTAGGACGCTTGATGTTCAATTTGCAATCGTACGGTATTGGATTCAGCTCGTATGGCTTGCAGCTTCCCCTTGCGCGTTATAGATGTCAGACTCCTTGTTTGATAAGCCAAATATAGTCGCTGCGTTTGTCCCGTGCAGATACCGTGCGTGCACTGTATGGTTACGCTTTTCTCGTGCACAGCGTTCAGTGTCCAAAGTAGAAATCAAGTGTCACAACCCCAAACCTTTGGAATTGACGTTCAACAAAACAACGACAACTGAAAACGTTGACGCTAAATTACGGACAAGTCCAAGTGCAGCCGTCTACGCAGACGCCAACAATATCTGTTGTTGCGCACAAAGCGCTGCAAGTGTCGCGGCAATTGGACGAAGAAATTGGCGTCAGGTGTAATTTTAATACAACAAGACAATGCATGTGCTCGATCACAATTTGGTCCCAAACGCACCTTTCGCTTCGGCCTGCATGGCGTTGCATTGGTGGGTAGTGTGTTTAAACAGGTATGGCAGTGAGTCGTCGACTACCGTAAAACGCATGCAAACGCATGGGAAGGGTGTAAGGGTGTTTCGTGATTCTTGATTCGACAAGCTGCCGGGATAACATGACGCCTTTCTATTTGTTTTATCGCAGTGGTGTACAACGCGCGCTTTGTGGCTCTTCTGCTTTATTATTTCTGTTTCTGATGCAGTGTACATACGCGTTCGTTCCCGCATAAAAAAAGGCGGCAAACATCTTTGCCATCCAAATGGGTACGTCGAGTTGCACACTTTATGACTGAATAAACTCACACATGTATTATCACGATTAGATATGCTTGCACACTGAGTGGCTGATCTAACCTCACCATCATCCTCTACTCAACTGTTGCAAATGGATCATCAGATGCGACCTCGCAAAAAGTCTGTATCACGCAAAACGGGTTCCGGTAGAGATCAGAGAGATCCCGTAAAAGAATTGCAACAACGGATCAAAGAGTTTGACACGGCGCAAAAAAGGTCCAAATCGATCGCCGCGCTTCCAAACAATTTGACCGATCCTTTAATTGACACGCTCGCGGCCACGTTACTGATCTTCCCATTTGGCCTTGTCCGAATAGTGGCCGCGTATGTATGCTACAGCTTGCCACGACACGGCGAGACTCCGCAATTGGTGCATACGATCCCGGTCAAGTATTCCCATATTCTGGCAATGGGCGTGTCATCGCGCTTCTTATTTGTGCAAACCGAGACAAACTCCCAGGAAGCAGAAGATCTGCAGCGAAAAGGACATCCTCTCACTTGCCATTCGGAAACTGCAATGCAAATGTTTGACCTTGATGGTGATTTCAAAGAGCCTTTTCGTCAGACGCGAAACAGCTTGGATGGACAAACAAGTTTTATCATCGCACAAGGTCGAGACGATAATATGTGCTTTGCGAGCATTCCTGGTGGCTTCGCCCAAAGACAAAAGGCTTCAAAAGAAATCCCTGCAAGCGAGATCATCATCACAACATCTAGCGGCAAACTTGTTCGAAAAGTCTTGTTCAAAGATCCTCAGCGTGACGAGCAGCGCAATCGCAGCTATCGATACGAGCGCCCGGCAATCAGTTTTCAAGAAAACGCGTGCGGTAATTTCCATGTCGTGCTCGGGATAGGTAACGATCCTGTGCTCCAAACGTTCGATGCGCATGGTAATTACGTGCGCACCTTGTCCAATCCAAAAACTCCAATCACGGAAACAGTCATGGGAGAAGATGGCTGTTACTTTGCGCGTTATTATTGGTACGATGACATTCAATTATTCGACAAGTCCCACCGTTTACAACGCAAACTCTTTTGGCCGCGACACACGGTTGAACGTGGTCCCACAATGTGCTTTGCTCACTCCACGCGTCAATTATACGTCGTAGATGTACAACAGGGGAGCCCTGCGCGCTCCCCTAAACCCCTTCGCGCTGCTGACGGAGGAGGTGGATGTGGGACCGACGACGATGGTGATGTGTCCAAAACGGTGGTCGTCAAAATGTTCACAGCCAATGGTGATCCGCTCGGTCAGTTTACGCATCCGTTGCTGCAGGACAAACGCTACTTGTATTTGTGCGTGGATTACATGCGGAGGATATACATTGCCGACTGCGACTCACACTGCATCCGAGTCCTCGCTTTCAGGGGAGCGTTGCACGCTCCCCTTTGACCCCTGCGGTGGAGGTATGCAGAGTTGGAAAGCGCAACTGGTCGCTTCAGTGTTGTATATGTCGCACATCCCAGAATTACTTGCATCTTACGTTGACGATAGTATCATTCATTTCCCATGCATGTTTTGGGAACGCGTATCGCTTTTACTTTGAACGCCTTGAAAAAGTGCCAGAGCGCTTGTATTCAGCAGGCCAAATGTTAAGATCCGATGGATTCGATGGGAAACTTTCACGCATTCCTTCACACAAGGACTTAGGTGAAGCAGCACCCATTCCTGAGCTCAAGGCGTTAGGGGAAGCGGCACGCATTCCTCCGCGCAAGGGGTTAGGGGAAGCGACACGCTTCCCCTTTTGTAGAGATAAATGGTGGCTCTAAAGAAAAAAACACAGGACAAAGATCGGGCGCGCTCATATCACCACCATCGTCGTCACTCCTATCCTCCTACGCATCATGACGGATCATTCATCTTCATCAGCGCGACAGGCAACTTGTGCAGCGGTGCCGCGCAAAATTGCCCCCAATACTCCAGTCTCATTTATCGTGGGCGGTCTCGAGTACCGTGGCACGTTTATTCGATCGATAGACGATTTGGTGCAAGTTCGTGATCCGTTCGAAGACAATTTTATTGCGGCACGCGCAATTCAAACCTCGGCGGTAGACACTCCTCTTCCATGCACAAACTGCAATATAGGCAAAAATGCCAACGCGCGCAACAAGCATGCCATACAATGTGGTAACCCGAAGCGAAACTTCCAAGCAGTCTTGAAGCGTCTTTTGAGCTCATCTGTTTTGATTCAGTTTGATAGTACTATACTTTCTGGCACCGTGGTTGATGTGACGCGGCGATCAGTAACAGTGGACACATCCTCAGCTTCTGCGGCATCTGCAGTATCAACTCAACGCATTCTCACCAGCATCAGCTTGAGTAGAGTATCTGTCGTCCTTGTTCCTCTTTCACAAAGTAAGTTGGTTTTTGGCGATCCCACCATGTACAACATCACTGCCATTAACGCTTCGCTCGACCCGGTCACGAGGACTTTGGCAGTTTTCAGCGCGCCCGTTTAAAATGCTTATCCACCAACACCGTGCTGCGCGACGATGGCGAATGTGCTGCTCCAACGCTAATTTGAACAATTTGAACGCGTTTTCCCTTTTAGCATACGAATCAAAATAAAATATTGCATTGCACTTGTTATAGTATTACATCAATGATTAGTTAACACTCAAATTACGAGAACACGCTCGTGTTGTTTCACGCCAGAGGGTATCAAAAGGGTACGTTGTTTCTTCACACCATGCTGCGTCACGAAATTGCGTCAACATGAAATGTCACGCCACATGTCACGCCAGAGGGGGATCAAAAGGGGGCGAGTACGCCCCCTTTATGCCTTTGCTTTGGGGACTTGCGCAGTGGGCAATGTCTGTCTCGAGGTTCCTGACGCTGTGGTCGCTGCACCGCTGCTCACAGGAGTAGAACCACCGCCGAGGAAGCCAACTTCTCCAAGGGGAGGTGAAGTGGCGAGGTAGCAGCTGCACAAAGATCCTGGCGTTTGCCATATTGCAGAGACGTCCGACAAATTCAACGCAATTGGACCTGCAAACGTGCCAAACGTCGTCGTGTTGGAAAAATACTGCGCGCACGATGATGCTGATGACGTAACCGCTCCAAATGTAAAATCATAGTACATCATTTTTACAATGGCGGGGTTGACGGCATTGTTCAGCGTTAGAATACCGCATTCTGTGCCGCCAAATGATCCGATATAGTACATTGGCACGGGCTGACTCGTACCACCGGTTCCGCCGTCGAAAGTCGCAAACGGATTTAATTGTTGCGTCGAACTTGCGCCCTTCATCACAACAATGATGCATGACGACGGCGCCAGGCAGCTCAGCAACTTGAGCAGACCAGGGTTGATATCAGCATTTGGAAAGTCCACGCACGACTTGCATCGTTTAGATTTGCACGTTCCACCCAAGCACTTGACGTGCGTTACCGGGTCGCTCTTTTGCTCGAATGCTTCCGCCATGTTCAGCTTTTTGTCGTCTTTTTCGTTGAGCGTGCAGAAAAAAAAATCATTGTTCTGGTCCCACTTGGATTAAACAAACATGCTACCACCTTCACAGCCTTGCTTCTTATACACCACACCGTGTACATACCTAATCATCCGAGATCGATCAAATCGCCTAAATATCACGGTATCGCACAGCCAACGCCGTTGACGCGGTTGACGCGGTTCGCGCGACGAGCGATGCAGATGTCATCATCTAATCGCGACGACTGCTTGCATTGGCATTGGCATTGGCATTGGCATTGGGAGACGCGATAGATCCATCTGCTCGACTGTCGAATCGGTGTCTCGCGGAGCTTGTTATAAATGGATAATCATCAGTGTCTAG
>Ga0206839_1032_pt1 | contig 37133 bp, 28 predicted proteins | sample Alteio_BWOrgCont_27_FD_152883 | JGI IMG/M metagenome (GOLD analysis project Ga0206839, IMG submission 152883) | Enriched cells from forest soil in Barre Woods Harvard Forest LTER site, Petersham, Massachusetts, United States -... | ecosystem: Environmental > Terrestrial > Soil > Temperate forest >... | reverse complement strand
CAATACATTCGAGGTTACGAGGATACAATCAACGTCAAACCTACTATCTTGAATCGTGTTGGATTCAAAAAGGGCACCACTGGTCACCTCTGCTAACCATGCACTGCTTTTCCTGTCTTACTTTTATGACGATGCCCTGTTCGTTTTGTAGAAATTTTGAGCAAGGTCTCGGAAACACGCGAGTCAGTGGAAGTGCGGAGCATGGACACTGCTGAATAATGGTACGCGTACGCCTTTTTACTGTGACAAAGTTGCAGTGTTCTTGTTTTTTGATTGTTGCTCGATTGACTTGCTTACAGGAGTGGTGCTGATATGATGATTATTTTGAGTTAGATGAATGTGCACACACCCAGATCAGAATCATCATAGCAGTCATCATCAGCTAAATAAATGTACACACACTCAGATCAGAAGAAATAATCATCATAGCACGTGAACCATTAGCGGTGAACGGTGAACAAGCACATCGCATCCATATCGAAGATTTGTTTGCGTGTGGGACTCACTTTACGGGGGTCAAGGGGGTGGTTCCACCTCCTATTCGCCAAGGGTAAAGGCAAAGCCGGCTGTTGAAGCTAGCGCGTGACCATTGGAACGGAGCAACCACGATGCACGCATCGTCAGAGCAGAGTGTGGTGTGACGTCCATGCCAAACCCAAGTGAGCCGTTGGTGTCGGCTTTAGCGCGATACAGAACTGGCATACTCATCCCATTGATAATGGGTCGAAATTCGGCTCCTGCCGTCAGTTTGCGGTCCGCGTTGGGAGATAGTGAGCAGCCATAGTAGGGGCCGACCGTACCCTCCATTTCTGCGGCAAGGGTGAGTGCGTTGTTGTACTTGTGATGGTACGAGAGCACGCCCATGCGCTGTTCGATGTCTGGACTGGAGAGCGCAATGGTGCTTTGTGCATCCGAATACTGCACCGCGGGTCCCCAAACCATGTCGCGACCGTTACCCGTGAGGAAAGGGTATTTTGGATCGCCTAGCTTGAATTGTGCGCCAAAGACCGTTGAGCTCGCAGATGTCTTGGCAAACGCTGGTTGCGTGCCGACACCGAATGTCAAGTGTCGCGAATCCAAATCACCGCTTGCTTGAACAGACAAGCATTCGGACTGCCCCGCCACGCGCCAAATCGAATCCGATAGGTCGCTCTTGTATGAGACAGCGTAATTCACGTTAAATGGATCCTTGGCGTCCTTGTTCCACGTCATATTCTTCAACGTGACATGCAGTCCCATTGAGCCCAAAGTACTGAGCTTGATGCCGACTTGGTTGTCATCACGCTGCATGCCGACTCGCAAAATACCCTCGGTGCCACGTCCTTGAACATTTTTCAACGACGATCCTATGCACATTGAGCGATCTGACAGGGATCCTGCGCTGATGCGGTCGCACACGCTGATACCCTTGGCGCCCAACGTGACCGAATCAGATGTCGCAAACGAGCGAAACAGGAGCGACTTGGACATTTTGCCAAACTGGCTTACGTACGGCGTCGGCTTCCACGATGGCATTGTACGCTTTTCGCTTGCGACAGATACGGTTGTCAGTGTAGAATTGATGTTCACTTGCGCGGCGTTAGTGCCAGCGCCTGAGATCGTGCTTGTACTGGTACTCGTACTTGTAATTGACGCCATGATTGCGGTGCGAGTATCGGGTGTTGGTTGGCGATTGTTCGACGTTGGGTGTGTTTGGTTGATCTGCACTAAAACATGTATTTTTGGCACTCGAAAAGCTACGTAAAGACGCATACGCGTCCTTGGTACACTATTGGCGACGATGGCCTGAGGAGTAACACGCAAGCGGTGCGCATCTCAACCGCGCCCGATCGCACTTTAGAGACGGTATCATACGAATTGCGACATGCAAGTCGCGAGCGCGCCACCCCATGAACGCCTTGGTGCGTTACAATGTCAGTCGCCATATGCAAACAGAGAACCACGACGAGCATTCAATCGGTTACTTGCTGCATAAGTGCGCGGTTCAGCAAAGTGCCACAAAATGTCCAAGTCGCGCGCTCCTCAACGCGCAGCACGGTTTTTGTTCACAATGGCCGCATTGTCGCGCCAGGGCATTGTGTGGGTCACAAAAATCAGACTACCATTTCATTGGTATGTTTTTTTGCGGCTTCTGGGTAATTGTTTTGATCCCGACCACACCCTTATTACACGCATTTCCAGTTTGTGAGTAGAATGATGGATGCTGCGACGGTCGAGTTCGTTTCGGACAAACAACAACTGGATACAAGCAAATGCCAAATGAGCCAAAGGTGACCATAACTAGAAAAAAAAGCACAAATGGCACGCGCAGAGGGCAAAGATGAGCAAGACTTGTCACAGGCTTTGTCCAGTCACGTCCCGACGCACGGTACATCGTTCGACGCCCGTCTCGATCTCAGGCTCTTGTTCAAGGCATTGATTGCAGCAACAAAATTCCACCATGGTCATTTATCATTCAGAACCCCGTTAGACGAAGCGTACAAACGTGAGTGGGACACCGAGCAAGCATTGGAAATAGCGACACTCTACAACAAGAAGCAAAAGATTCAGGGCAAGAGCAGGTCATCGTACATAGAGTGGTGGGATATTCCCAATGCAGAAATTCCGCCACCGCCTCTAACTCCAAAATGGGACGATGCATTTGTACACCGTCGTCGGTTGCATATGATAAATTCGCGAGGTTTCAATTTTGACCTGCGCTCACGCGCCTCTGAATACGCCGAGCTCTTTGAGCTGGACGAGGACGATGTCCACGACGAGGGTGGCGAAGATGACGATTTCTTTGAAGATCATCCCGATTTGGAGCAGCCCGAATGGTACGTCAATTGGACAGGAGAGAGCAAACGCACGTCCGAAAACGGCATCATTACATATCGTGACTTGGCGCGCGCCTTATCCGACATCAAGAGCGGCAAGCAGGACTCGTACTATGAGCTGTTCGCAAATGCCACGGTCTCATTTCCTGATGAGGAAACGGTGCGCATCGACGTCAATTTCGAACACGGCTCTTGAAAAAAATTAAACTCGTCCTACTACATTGAAACCGAACGCACTCTGCGCCGCTAGAGCTAGACTTGACGTGACTGGGACACGTTGTTTCGGCATGCGCTGACCGATTGATGCAACTGTGAGTTGTGGTTTCGTGATGAATTGACAACTGGTCAGCAGACAGTATGGTGACAATACAAGGACTTGCTGAGGGTGAGTGATATGACAGTAGTGACACTGATTTTCCTTGGTGGTTTGGGTAAACAACAAGCACGTGCAATCCAGACCACTGTGTTGTTGTGAGCAGTGCTCCATTGAAATAAAAATCTACAACTCTTGAACCAATATGTGCGCAGTACATGGCATAGTTATTGTGACATCACACCACTTGTAGTGCTTTCGACTTGGAGAAGAATTTGGATAAAATTTCGAATGCGTTTTGCTCTACACACAGTACCGTATTGGCTAACATTAAGCCGGTAGGCTGCAATTATGTAACATTGTACTCTTGTCTCATTTTTAGGTCGAGTAGCTGTATCTCATTTGCTGCTGTCCTTGTTGACCAACTTTTGTTTTTGCGAATCGTATTCGCATGAGTCAGAGACGCGCGCGTTTGAACGGCTTACCATGTGTGCAACGCAGATATACGAGATTAATTCAACGGCAATGGACGCTCCCAATCTTGTAGACCATGATACCGCTGTGCTGAACTCTGCGTGGCCAGAGGTTGGTTGGATTCTGTTGTTATACATGGCGTGAGCAAGTGACGCATTGTGTTTTTGACTGTGTTCGTTGCAGAATCAGACGTCAATTGATGCCAAAGAATTTGTCAAGATCCTTTCCAACCTTCCGCCCAAATTTGTCAGCAAGCGTGCAACACACTACCAACAAGGCATCTTTCGCATGTGCTCCTTGTTCGTGTTGCTGATGCTTGTATTTGTTAGATTTGATCGACGCTCACCGAGAACAGTTGTTTTGGTTGTTCCAACCCAAAAGTCATTCCATAACCAAGGCATGCGAATCAATTTGGGGACGCGTGCCGCTTCCCCATTACCCCTTGCGCGATAAATCAACGCGCAACGGGTAGAGAAGCGGCACGCGCAACGGGTAGAGAAGCGGCACGCGTCCGTCAATATCGCGTTTTGCATCTGACTAAACGTGCAGGCAACGTTTTTACGCGCCGTAATGACGCTTTACCGTGAACACGTCGACGCTGAAGAAGTACCAAGGGCAAGTCGATATCGTAAGCCGTTTGGCAAAAAATTCCAGGAGCCGCGTAATGCAGCAGCCGTCATCAGCTTGATGTACAGCGCACTATCCAAATCTCCTTGGTATGTGTCTTGGCTTCTAGTGTTATTACGAGTATTTGTGTCGTGTTATTACGTGTGATGTGTGCGTCTTGTCGTTGTATTGTTGAGTATACTGACCAAGTAACTCTCAAATCACATTCGACAGGAGTGAGCAGTACTATGGGGATATTTCCCGGTCCGCAGCTGACGCATTGCTTCAGTCTCAAGCCGTGCGATTGCAACAACCTGGATTCTTGCTAAGGTTGTCAGTTGAGAACGTCCGCATGTGACTTGCGCAATCTGCTCCTTCGCCTCGCTATTACATGAACATGCATTCTTTCATTTAGATTAAGCTTCGAGGATGGATTTGTGGATGGTATCAATTTGGTGCTGAGTACAATGCTGCCAGTGATACGACCAAACGAAAAAGACGCCGTGCCAGAACAACACATGAAACTAATCACTGCGTCCAGTTCCAGTGGCAAGGCAAGATCTTACCATTGCTCTTGCGCCTACCTCGCTTGTCATTGATTCGCTTGTTTGACGCGTTTATCCGATTTGGCGTCTTCAGGGATGCTCCTTTTGGAGTGGTTTTAAAGAGGATAAGCTCGAAACTTCGCTTGAATGGATCGAGCCCTTGATCAAGAATCGGTTTTGGCCTCAGTTTGAAATTTATCACAGGCAACAAATGTGGCATCAATTGGCGTGGACGTGCTTGAATTCCCATGTAAACAAGGGCACTGCGTTACAGTGTTGCCAGTGCAAGGACGATCGCCCAACAATTCTTGTTTCGCACTTTTTGGCGCCCCAATCCGCGTTTGTGAGCTACTTGGCATCGATGACACAAGTGCATTCGAGTCGTAAGACTTCATGTCAACATCACGCATTTGTGAGATAGTTGGCAGCGATGACAATGGTGCGTTCGATTCACAAGACTTCATGTCAACATCATGATCTGCCAAGAGAGCTTTCGGATTGAAAGCTTTGCTCTCTATTTGCATGCCTTCCTCCGACTTTAACATACATCAAGATTATCAGGATGAATGCCAAACAATATAACCACAAAATGGAGATCATGGAACCTGAGGCGGCGTTGCAATTGTTGCAAAGGTAACGAATTTTGGCTTGCTGCATCGTGACTTGGTTTATGCGTGTCACTGCCACTGGCACTGCCGATCTAATTGTGTTGTGATAATTGTGCATTATCAGTGTCCAAAGAGATACGTGATGGTCTTGACCAGGTGAAGAACGCTCTGAAAGAAAGCAGGGCCACTGATGCAATGAAGTTTCTCGCTAACCTTGTGCCAACTGCAAATGTTTCATTGTCCGAGAGCGGCGAATTGGCCGAGGCGCAGTTCAATCTTGGACGCTGTTTGGATAAATTGGGAGACCCAAACGACGCGGCAATTTGGTATGAACAAGCGATTCAACGCGATCATGTAAAGGCCGGTTATTTTCTTGCGCGCCTTTATTTCGAATCTCGGACTACGATTGTTGCCGATGCCAGTGCCATTGCGAAATCCTGTACAGCAACATTGGTGCTTCCTGATGCACCTATGAACGCCAACACAGTGGATACACTAAATGCCGTTGCGAATCCCAATACAAGTGCAATTACGCACCGCAATGCCGTCTCCAAAGCCATTGCATTGCTGGAGAACTGCGCAAAAAGATCTGCGTCAGACGCGAAATTTTGCGCCCGAGTCAAGCTGCTTCAAGCCAAAATTCATCTTGCATCAGGGAATCCGGATCAACAGGCAATTACTTCTCTCGTTGGGGCTTCGAGATCCGTCGAGGCACATCTCGCTCTCGCATACTTGTATTTTAGAGACACTGGGCTTGATGACACGAAAAAATTGGAGCAAATTCAGGCCTGCTTTTCAACAGCAGCGAAATCGCTTGATTCTTCCCCTGATGTTGCAATGGCACGAGTTTTTGAGAAGCAATCGCCCTCGAGCTATTTCGATTCGATGCCACTGTTAACGTGCTACATTCCTGGCATTGCGTTGTTTGGTCTTGGAGCTCAGCGATCCGATTCCAAATCGTTACATGACGATGGGCGATTTGTACACTTGCCGCCGCAAAAAAGCGATCCCCGCCTTGCTGATGGTATCGATTTGTTTGTTCCTAATGGGCCTGTGGACGTTACCTATGCGTTGAACCTTGCCTGCGCGCATCATCCTTGCGTTTTGGGTCCTCTTGCTACTTCTACAAATGTGGAAATTCCGTCTTGTGACAATAATCGAGAGCGCTTTCCGTTCGCTTACATTCGCCCCCATTGTTCGAGCAGCAGTGTCGTGGGGCTCGTGCAAAGGAACGGTTTTGCCGAAAAACACCTCGTGTCCATCTTGCGTGATGCAGCGATTGGACTGGCGCATCTTCACAGCCACAATTTAGTGCACGGCAACGTCAGTCCGTACAACATTGTCCAACTGGAGGACGTCAAGAGCAAAGATCCTACTGGTAAAGACGAAGTGCTTGGTGCCATCCGAGTGGGTACCAGTAGCCGTGTAGCGATCGCCCCTGAGAGCATTGAACAAGGCATGTTTACTCCTGCTTCGGACGTTTTTCACTTTGCAGTTTCGCTCTCGGTCCTTCTTCTTCGTCCATTACAAGCTGATGTACTCTTTATTCCTCAATCTCAGCTTCAACTTCAACCCTTGGCCTGTCGACCGTCGATGGTGTCGCATGGTGCGTCGTATGAACCGCGTCTCACCATTGACGTGCAGTCGCTTCGCAAGGAGTTGCCCCTTTCACTCCCTGAATGGTGTCCTCGTTTACTCAGCGTTATTATATTGAAATGTCTACAAGAGAACCCTTCGGATCGGCCGTCGATGGTGCGCTTGTCCGAGTCTCTTATATCCGTGGTTGCGTCAGCTTATGGTGGTGACATGTCAAAGATAGCTGCTTCATTGTATCAACAGGGAAGTCAACTTCGCGCTTCACAGGCGCAACAGCAAGCAGCCCACTTGCCTGGGCAAAGTTTGGCACAGGGCTCCATTGGCCGTGGTACAGTCAGTAGTGGCTCTGCGTTGGACGTGTCGTTGGCCCAGGCTAAAGGCCTCGCCTTTCGGAAACTTCATCAAGCGGCCGTATTACTTCATACGGGAGGTCAAGTGGAAACGGGTGTTATGCTGAAAATGGGTGAAGGCGTCGCTCTGCATATGAGAGAAGCCGCACGATTCCTTGACAAGGCTGCTAACCCATTACCTGCTCCTAGCATGGAGCCTGGCAAGCCCGCTGCCACTGTCACTGGTGATCCAAATGCTCAGTACGAACTTGGCGAGCTATTGGAGGATCCTCGCAATGTTGACCGTGATGAAATGAAAGGCGCGCTATTATACCATAAGGCGGCCTGTATCGGAAATTCCGGCGCGCAATTTCGATTGGCCCGTTTACTTGCCGATGATCGCATACCTCAAGGCACGTTTCCCTCACCGGTTGAGCTGTTAGCCAAGGCCGCGTTCGCGGCTGGACGATCCAAAATCAAAATTGTTAATGCAAGTATTCTGTTGGCTTCCGTATGCGATCGCACTGGACAAAGAAACCTGGCGCGACAAGCACTTGAACGCGCGGCTAGTCTTGATAGTACTTACGCAAAGCTGCGGTTGGCGCTGTGGTGGTATAATGCCGAACCCCAACCACAGCCTAAAAAGGATGCTGATCCTGCGGTCAACACACGCACCTGGCTCACTAGAACGGCAGAAGCTTCAACGGTCTTGGTTACTGGTATTGGCGCTACTACTGGCGGCGCTGACGGTGGTAGTGCGGGACCTGTCAGCGGCGGCGCAGATCCATCCATCGCCATTGCCCAAGCCGTGTTTTCGCTGTGTCCAGTGCGTGAGCATGTGAGTGCCGCATCCTCACCTTTACGCTTTGTGCACCCTGGGTCCGACTTTGAGGGTCCTTTCACGCTGATCCATTCATCGGATTACTGTGGCAACATTGAAGGTCGTGTACTTGGTTGTTTTGTTGCCGGCACCGGTGCCCAAAAGCGAACCACGCCCATATCATTGGTCATACCATCTGGTGAGATCAACATTGGTCGTTTACTGGCTCGTTGTTCACCGCCTCATCACAATGTGCTCGGTCCCGTTGCCATTGCTGTAAACGTGGAATTGTTGGACGAGAAGGGCTTTCGTGAGAATTTGCCACTTGCTCTCGTGCTCAATGACTACCGTAACGGTAATCGTGTGTCTGAGTTACAAGTTGGCATACGTGCAGAGCGATCAAGGGCCCTTCAGCCAATTCTAGCGCTCGCCGCTGATATCGCTGCGGGCCTCTCACACTTGCATGCGCACGGCGTTATCCATGGGAACCCTTCTCTTCACAATATGCTAGCTACTACCACTGGTAAGGGAGACATTGCTACGGGACTGGGCTACCCACGCCGTACTGCTATTGAATCGCTCAGGGACAATCACTTTTCCACTTACTCGGATGTGTTTCACTTTGCCATGTCCATCATTGAATTGTTCACTGGAGGCAGTTGGGAAACGGGGTGGCCGGAACCTATTAAAAGCACGGACACTACTCAGTCCACTGCCAATTCCAGTGGTAGCAGCAGTAGCGCTAAGGTCGCGTTGGCCATACCCGATGAGAAGGAGCGATTTCGCTTACTGCAAGCGTGTGTGCGAAGTGGATACGCTGAAGTCAGACAGCAGTTGGTGTCCTGGTGTCCACGCGTACTTTCGGACCTGTTGCTTGCATGTCTTGTTGTGGATCCATTGAGGCGTCCTATCATGTCACATGTCGCTGTACAGCTGCGTGCCTTGTCAAGTTCTTCACCTACTGACCCCATGGTGCAACCTCCACCTCCTCAACAATCTCAACAACCGAAGCAATCCAGCACTCACAGCGTTTCCGGCGGTACAGGCTCTGCATCGACATCGGCAACGGCAGCAGCCACCATGGGCGCAACCGCTCCTGCCACATCGAGTACGAACAACGCCAATGCAAATTCTCAGGTCCACAAACAATTTTGGATGCACACGGCACATATATGCATGGACTTTACCGTCGACGATTCGCTGCTGAGGCCTGGCGGAGTCTTTGAATGTTTATATGGCACAAAATCGCGCAATGAACTCAAGGCTAATTATAATCCTACTAGCAGCAGATGCAAAACGCTAGCGGTATGTAAGTGTGTTTGTGTTTGTCTTACATCTGCTGTTCGCTCATTTGCCCCCATTGCTTACTCACCGTCTTTGCGCTGACTGCTCCCGTGCAGACGCCAACTCCTGGTGCTACCAAGACAGTTTCATTTTGTCAGTACTCTCTATCATCAATGCTTGCTCTATGTATTCTCATAACTTTGTGCGGCGCCGTTTTAGCGCGTGAGACGTTGGTTAACAAGTCGCGTTTTTGGCTGCCTATACCCATGATATCATGGGACGGTGAAGCTGTGCTTGAGCGTGGCATCAGGCACTTGCCAGGATGGGCCATTGGCGAAATTACGCCATCAGCACTTGCCATGCTCAGTGGTGCATATTTGCAGCCGGCTTCGGCGTCATCGTCAGGCCAAGCATCAGCTTCAGGGTCCACATCGTTAGGTCAAGCATCGGCTAATACACGTCAGTACTATGAAATGGGCAAGAGTTGGTGTAGCGGTGCAATGGTGGAATGTCGTTGTGAACGCGGTGGTCGTATCGCTAATGCACGTATTCTGACCACAACGGCCACTGAAGTAATGTACATGATGATGGAGTATTTGGATATGAAGGACTATGGTCTCCTCGCTCGAGTTTGTAAGTCTACTGCTACCATTTGCAAGGAGAATATGCATTACTGGAGGAAGATCATTCATAAATTCGGGTACTCGACCCATCTGCATGCCTTTGTGGCGATACTATCTCTACCCAAATGCGCTGCGCTGTGCTGATGCTCCTTACTATATCTTACTGTGTGCGTATTTTGGGTGCTTTTCGGTACTTTGCGCAGTAATCATGGTCAGACGCACATCGTATTGGAGAACTTTCCACCGCAAAAGAAGGAATTCAACGACCTCCTTGTACGTGTGTTGTTTGTTTTTTTGTCTCATGTGTGCTACCATTATAGCGTCGTTGGGCCAAAGTCATTGCTGCTCAGACTTTATATCAGCGTTTATACGTCGGCCTACAACAAGAGACAAACGATGTATTTCAATCTGCCGAGAGCACTGCTGCAGCGCGTCACGCGTTGATAGAACGTGCTCATAGAGAGTTTCAATCCAAACGTCACGCTTGTTCCATCTGCATAAAGCCGGTCATGTTTGCTGATTATTTAACTGATTCAAGGACCAAAGCTGTGGGCGGTGTCTTTATGTGCTGTCAAGACTGCGCTCAACATAACCTATGGACACAATCAGAAGCTTCACTGTTATGGGCTCTCACACCTGAACAGGTAAACTTTACTCAACGTGCGTGTACATACTCACTGCTTTGTGTGTTTCATGTGTTTGTATATGTGCAGCTTCAGCCCATCCCCTTTTGGCGCTACAGTACCAATAAGAAATTTACGACGGCGGACCTGTTGTTCTACAGGAGAAGGGAACCCATGTTGAAAAAGTATACTTGCGCTCACTCACTCACTCTACAGTCGTGTGTACAGTGTACCGTATGCTCTGTGTACTGATATTGTGGTGTGCCGTATGTACAGGCTGGATCCCATCTTGACGAATCGCGAAATGTGGAATCGTTATCCAGATTTACCCGCGTACGTGCGCGAATTTGTATGGGTTGCACCCACACATCCGTCTATGGAGAGCAAGCCCATTGTTACTGCAGCGTCACAATCACATTCCCCGTCGCCGTTGGCCTTGTCCTCACCTTCTACATCCACTAAACCACTTAGTACATCCACTTCACCGCAGGGTGGTGTCGTAAGCCCTGGGGACAGTAAGCATACCAAGGCCATGGTCATCAAACAAGGAGTGGCTAGCATGGAGATGGAACTGGACGATGAAAAATCCACTGGCGGCAGTACTACTGGTCCCATAAGTGCTCCCACAGTTCCCCGTATATGGCGTGCTATCCCGTGGACCGCTGAACTTTTACGTGGTCACTGTGACAGTAAACGCTCAATGTTCGCTGTGATCAAGGCAGTGGAAGTCAGTGATCTTCGCATGCTACATGCTCAATGGGCTGATGAAGGTTTATTGGATCCTGTTTGGCCCGACAACGAGGTCAAGGCAGCTTTTGAGAAACTTGGACCTTCACCGTTCGCCACCGTACCGGTAACATCAGCAGAACCGGCAACGGCCTCAACCACGTTCAGCGGGTCGTCACCATTGTCCTCGTCACAGGATAGTGGAGCGAGCAATGCATTGAAAAGAAGAAGAGATGACGACCAACAAAAGCATGCCGATGCTTCCGCGATAAAGAAATCCAAACCTGATGGAAAGACGTCACCTACTTCGCATACGCCTGAACCCCAATCTGATACGGGTGATATTCAGCACAATCAAGTTCAGCAAGCCTCGGTCTCTTTGCCTTCCTCGTCAGCAGGATTGACTTCAGCCAATTCATCAAGAACGAGTGGGCGTACATCGACGGCGATCCATCAAGTGTTTTATAAACTCAAACCGGCTAATTGATACAATATTTGTGTTTGGGCCGAAATACGCTAACACGCATGCTTGTAAAAACTTATTTATGTAAGGCCCGCTCGCCGAAAGGCGCCTTGACCCCCTTGCACTGGGACTCGGCAATTGCATAGGCAGTGACAAAAATGTGGGGATTGCTTTGAAGTGTTGTGTTTTACTTGTGTTCATCAGAATGATTCTATCACTGCATTCTGACGTTCGTGACGGTTTGGTATAAATTCACCCATACGGCGCGGTGGTACAAAAGCAATGTGGTACTTGGCGGTGAATCACGGGTGCGAAAATCATATTTTGCACACGACATGTCGTGCAAACACAAGCAATTGCGATTCTACAAAAGTCAAGTCGCTTTCCGAGGGCAAGACGTGTGAGCCTGAGGCGTCCGTCGCCAATGAAAAGACCTTGGACACGGCATCGATCTTCAGAGTCGCGTACAAGTGAGGAAATTTGATGCCACGTTTCGGTGCAAGTTCCCATTTCAAAAGATCCGCAGGCAACTACGCAGCAATGTGTAGCACAACTATGTATCATCGTATTCATCACAATAATTCGACTTATAAAATAGAGCGAACACAGCAAACCAAACCTTGAGCGTATCGACTTGCAACAAGATCACATCTGCAACACCTTTGAAGAAGATGGCACACGTCCCGGCGACCTGTCGTGCGTGTGTTTTAAAATCGTGAGCAAAAACGTCAAGCAAGCGCATGAGTGGCAGGAGAGTACTGGAGTACCTCTGAAAAGGGCGAAAAGTGCAGAAATCCCGACTTGCGGTCAACTTCTGTTCCCACGTAGGAGCCCGACTTTTGAGCATCTTTCCATTCAGACGTTGTACAAAGCCGATAGATGAATTTGTCACTGGTTGCGGCAGCCATTTTCGATTTGACGGTAAAAAATACCAACACACCAAGTGCTGACACGAGGAATACCGCGAGCACGTGTCCCGTGCAATTACGGCGCCACCTAGTGTGACAATAACCTTCACAAACGTGCTTATGACTACGACTAGGTGACATTTCTTTGTTATTCAAAATGGCGCAAAACCGAAATTGTCCTCTCAAATACGATACAAGGCATCAAGACATCACAATAGAATGATGCCAATATCCAAAAGTGTCTCTTAAACGTAGGACGAGAATCACGGGCACGTGCCGACGCTCGCAGAGGAAGATGGGATGGGCCTTCAAAGGTCTGTTTAAGCCCGCGGATGGGGGTTTCAAAAGGGAGCTTGAAGCTATGCATTAGGGTTTCAAAAGGGGGCTTAAAGCCGTGCATGTAAGCTTCAAAGGGGCTCAAAGCCGCGCATGCGGGGTTCAAAAGGAGCTGGAAGCCGTGCATGCGGGGTTCAAAAGGGGGCTAGAAGCCCCCTTGTTTAGGTAGGCGCCGACCCAGTCGAAGTTGACACCACCTTTAGATTTGTTGCCATTGTTCCATTTTTGAATCAGTCTACACACTGGCCTGTGCAACGTCCAATGTGTCTTTTGACAATCACGAGAACAGTACGTAACAATGCGACACCCTGCACAACGTTTGAGTTGCTTGCCCAGAGGGCCCGCTTGAGCGCAACAACGACACATCATCCGCGGCGTCATTCCTTTGGCGGTGGTGTCCAAACCACAAGGCGACGGTTTGTCCGTGATGGTGCGATCAACGACGCCAGACACACGACTACCAGTATCGGAGCGACTTTTCATACCGTGCGGCACCGTAAACAGGGTCGTTGTCGAACAATGCGCAGTGTGCAAACGAATGCAAAAAATGACGGATTGACACGGATCGATATTGTCACACATCCAAACCAACAGCGGCCAACTTCGAATGTGCGCGTTGCCCCTCGATACGGCTATCTGCACCTCCATCGCATCAATTGGAAAGCCATTTTGCATCACTTGTTCTTCCGAAAATTTCGCGCAAAACACAGGGTGCACCATGCCACGTCCCGCAGCCATTTCTTCCGCGAGCGCCAATGTGCACACGGACCGAAATTGAAACGCCTTGTGCACCAATATGCCAATATATTCGCTGTCCTTGACAGACACGGTCGACGGCAGTGCAAGGTGGGCAATCATTGGAACATCATACAACGAGTCCGCTACTCGCACCACAGAACCGGCCTCGTTGGTAGCATTTGGTCCCTCATCAAGAACGATCGCTTGCACAAGCATCGTGTCGGGATTCCTGGCCATGTCCGCCATCTTGGCATTGTCCACGCTTATCTTTACGCTAGGCGCCTTTGCGCTCATTCATTCGATTGAAAATGGCGGATTTTAAAATGAGAAGACACTTTTTGGAGAAGCGCCCAAGCGACGCCTGGCTGACGCTGAACACGTGGGCAATCGTTTCGGCACGTGTCTTTTGACTTTGTAGTGTCGTCGTACTCCGCTTGCGACCTTTGCGAGCGCCTGATGGAGTATCACGACCCACCGTGAAGGGGTCAAGGGGAGCGCGTAGCGATCCCCTTTAGATCGCGTAGCTCGAACATGGGATCGGATGGATGCAAGAATGGCGTCCACTCGTTCGTGTTCTTTGCCGAAAGGTAGCAAAAGCAACTGACGCCGTCCCATACAAGATAGTCCTTGATGGCCTTGGCGCACAGTACAATTTGCTTTTCCACGTACAACCACTTCCATCCGGTCAGGCAACGATGTGTGCACAATGGCACAGTGTCTTGATTGATGGGCATGTTACTGCGTTGTGGAGGCACAATTGCGCCTAGACGCCGGATGGGCTCTAGTTTATCAGGCGTATCTGCAGGTGTATCGAGATCAATCAGTTGCCGAATGCGACCCTTGATCTTGAATCGATGCACTACCGCACAATTGCCGATTTCGCGGTTCAAAGTAGAGCAAGCGGCGAGGGCAAAATGCCTGGCCAATGGCAACGAAACGGTGAAGAAGGTTTTCTGGTTCGTATCTTGCTCTGCGAATATGGTGGTGCGCTTGGTACCGTGATACAAATATCCGTCGTATTCCCAATCCGTCATCGGTAATTGTTCTGCGATTCGTCCCGCGATGGCTGCGCACTCTTTCTCCTCATTCTCTGTTGCTTGCTTTTGATCGCGCTGCGACTCTACGTCCAAACGACGACGCTCTGGTTCGTGCTCGGCGGTTGTGAACACAAACGGTAAAGTCTTGGCCGATTCTGTCGCATTATGGACGATGGGCGAATTACGTGGCGAGTACGGCAAACGGGGTTTTGACGTCGTTTTGAGTTCGTGCAGGCTTGTGTCGCGCATAGGAATCGTAAGTGGAGCAACACTAACAGGCCAATTTGGCTCTTGTGCGCGTAGGCTTGTATCGAGCTTTGGAATCTTGAGTGTGGCAACACTATCAGGCCATTTTGACTCGTGTTCGCGTTCGTATTCTTCAAGTTCTTCCGGTCTCACCGCGACACGCCGCTTTTTACGGGGACGAGGGCGCCGAGGGCCGGGAGAGGGTGATCGTGATCGCGATGGTGATGGCGACCTTGTTTTGTTGCGCCTTTTAAGCGCGAAACCTCCCATGGATCGTCCTGCGTCAAACTGCCATTGTTGCCTTTGTTGTCGCGCTCTGGGAAGTGCAAGCATCGTGGACTTGTTCTGTTTGTGCACTGAACAGAACAAACCGCACAATCCGCCACGCAGCGTTTCAAGTGGATGTTGCGTACGCTTTTGTGCGTTTCTTTACAATCTGCTTTTTTTGTGACCAACGCGTTTACGTTGGAGGACATCCATGTGATTTTGCCTTGAGGATCCTTCTTGTGCTTTTTTTGGGCCAACGCGTGCTCCGTGCGATGCTGCGCGTGCATCACTCTATCCCCTATTCATCACGGCCACTTCAAAAGCAACCGCGTCATTCTGCACGAGTTTAACACCGACGTGTTTAACACCGACGTCGAGATCCGGAATTCGATGATGAACAGAAAACAGTGATGTGTACTTGTACTGCGTAACTCGTCGCCATTAAAGCAAGAGAAACTGGCCATGTCAGTGTGTCGTACCGAATATTCGGTACCGATTCGGTACTCGGTCATCCAATCGGATACTGAAATATCGAATTGGTATGACCGACAAACTGACTGGCATTTGCAAAATAATATATTTCCCACCGCGCTGACCGTGACAAGGAAAAAACAAAGATTGAGATCGTGCCGGATTCGAATACGATCTTTAGTCTTGAGGTGGTGTACCCGAGACTGCACTGCTAGCTTATATTATCACAATATGAATCAGGACGAACTAAACTATGTATCCTTGTTCAGTGGCATTGGCGGTTTCGAACTCGCCATTTTGCAAATTTTCCCCAATGCGCGCTGCTTGGCCAGTTGCGAGATTGAACCCAATTGCAAACAAATCCTGCAACGACATTTTCCTGATCACCCAGAATGCCAAGATGTCAAGAGTGCAGACTTTAAGCACTTGCGCGGTCACGTTGACCTCGTCGTGGGCGGCTCGCCGTGCAAGGACTTGTCCAAGGCGAATACGTTTGGTAGGGAAGGCCTGGCGGGTGCACAATCATCCTTGTTTTGGGATTTTGTACGCTGCGTTCAAGAATGCCGACCGAAATACTTTATTTTGGAGAACGTATCCTCAATGCGTGGTGAGGACAAGGACATCATCACCAAGGCTCTTGGAGTTGAGCCCGTGATGCTCAATGCAAGCGCTGTCACGTGTCAAAAGCGCAAACGTCTGTTCTGGTGTAACTTTTTTGTCGCGCCATTCCCTGCACATTCTGTCGCAGACGACAGTAAGGACAAGTATGGGGTCGAGTCTAAAGCTACTCGTGCGCGGTCAGGTGCTAGGATGGAGAATGCGGATAGCGACGATGATGGTGGAGCAAACGAGATGGCAGAGAGATTCTTGGACAGCACGCTGCACAGGTTTCCATCGGAACAGAATCCATACTCACGTTTCCTAACGGTTCCGGATGTTTTGGAGCCCAAATCCGCCGTGGCAAACTTGGGGCATTCGCAGCGCATGTTGGACTACTTGTTCGACGATTCTAAACCGATCAAGGGACACAAACCCGGTACGTCGCGACTCGCTGCGTTTCCGTATTACTACAGAACATCCAACGTCAAAGAACGGTGTGTGGGTTACTACATTGGTCGCGGAAGTTATGATTTTTGGATCGACGAACGTTTTCGCCCAACCCTTTACCGCAAGGGCAGTCCTCGAGAGTACGAACGGATGATGGGACTTCCCGATGATTGGACAGAAGGTGTCGCACACTCGCAGCGTCTCAAGGCCATTGGAAACGCTGTCGTGCCTGCAGTCATTGTTTATATTTTACATTGGCTTGCGTTAAATATGGAACAGACGTAAGGTAATACGTTGCATAATACAATTGCTGCTTGTTCAACAAAACATTCGAATCACACTTGAGTAGTTAACGTGCAGCCAAGTGAGTAATTAACGTGCAGCCAATTCCGGCACCCCATCTCAGTGCATTTCTATGGCACGCCAAACCGTCCACTCCCATGCCAATGCCAAATAGTATCTTCAACGTAGGCTCAAGTTATGCCACCGCAGCCACTCGTCGCGACACATACATAACATGTTCCAAACAGAACGTACAATCACGTGCTCGAGAACAACAAATCACAAATCGTGACGAGCTTCCAAGATGTCTTCGCGAGTTGGATTGACAGGTGCTTGCTCGCTATCCTGCAGAGTGCGATAATGATGCGTACACCAACTCTGTGCGTGATCAGGTGCGAGACGGGCTTGGAATAGGAACCGGTTCGAAATCGGTGTAGCAACCTGGATGGGCCTTGGCGCTTGTGGTGCGTTGGCCGGTGGCGTGCGCAATTCACTTAACACTGGTGACCGTGCGACCTCGATGCACTGGTTTGGAAACGTGTTGGAAGGAGCATTGGGTGGTACTCTTCTCGGCGTCACATCACCCGCTTGGGCCCCAGTTGTCGCGGTCAGTTGGGTCGCGCGCAAGATGGTAAAATCATGAAATACACACACTTGCGCTTTGCCGACGAATGGGGACGCGGTATCGACGACCACTCGTCATCTGGCGCACCTACGCCCTCACGCGCCGAAGCTATCTATCCATTGTTGTACGATTGAACCAACAACGTATGTACATCATAAACTCAATACATTTTCACACTGTATCAATGACAAGCACAAGGGGTTCAAGGGGAAGCGGCACGCGTCCCCTTATGAGAAGAGCACGTAGAACCCATGCACCCTTCGCAACGGCTCATACGCGTACACACGCTATCGTGACCATTAAGCCAAGCGAAACGTTGACATTTTGCTCCACAATAATAGGCCAATGCACATCGACCGCACTTCATTAGAGGTTTACCATCTGCGCAACGCTCAATACCGCACACTTGACACACACATTCTTTCTTGGTCAAGTCAAAGGAACGTGCGTTTTCAGGTGTCGTATCCGGATCAATTCGCGCCAATCCCACCAGTTCAGTGACATCCACGGCACGGCCGTAGTGCGATTTGGCTTCGCACAAAAAGTCCTTGTTGAATCGTTTCTTGTCCTTGCCATTGCTGATTCGGTGTGCTTGAAAGACGACGGTGCCGCTTTGTATTTTGTGGTTGTGAAGGACGGGATGACCAGATTTGACACGCGTGTACAAAAAATTGAGCAGCGACTGCATTGTAAGTACGTGACATCGATGGCATCGCAGAAACAATTCGGGAGCAGCTATATTCGTAAAGCCAATCGTGTCTACATGATGTCAAACAACAAAAAAAAACAAAGTCATCAACGTCCCACAGCGTCATGACATCTAGAACGCGCAAGGGGCTAAGGGGAAGCTGCAAGCGTCCCCTAAAACAAAAACAAAAGGGAGCACGCCCAAAAAAAGGAAAAACAGAGAAACAGGCAAGTAGGGAAAGACGTACACATGAATCCCACAGGTTCCGATGACGAAAAGACAGAACGTATTGCAAGGCCATGTTCTTCTATTACGCGCCCAACATGATCATCATATGCTGCAGGTGATGACGATTGACTCATTCTTGAAAAGCACTGCACATACAGCGAGGATGATGCGCCTGAGAACTGCCCTTGCACGTTAGAGATCAATAGAGAAGTTTGCGTGACCAAATCGTTTTACTTGGCACGTGGCATATAAAAGACCTTGTATGTGACTTGTCACTTGACAGCTTGGCAAAGCATGCAATTAAACTGCAGCACAGTCATTCAATCATTGCTCACTGCAAAAAGCTACGCACGTGCTTTAGCCACGGTCGAAATTTGTGTAGATATTTTGATCGAGGATTCTTGACAACTACGTGCTTCCATTGGTCTTGTGTAATGTAGGTGTTATGATTGTCATGTGGTTTAAATATGCATTGTTGGCAGTCATAAATCGCAAATCTTTGGTTAATGCTATGACCTGACCGTTGTTGGATTGAGAGTTGATGTACGTATGTGCGAATCGATTGATTAGAGTGTCTTTTCCGTATTTGTGCGTCCAATGATGTCTCATTATTCGTCTTGTTGCGCACGTGCTTTTTTGGATACCATGTGGTCCGTTTTGTTGTTTGGATGCTTCGCCACTGAATGTTGTTGATGGATTTTTATTTTTCCAGGTCAATCATCCATTCTGCTGAGAATCGTGCATCACCGTGTCATCAGATTGTACATCCACAGGACGCTCAAATTGACCCAGCATTGCAAGGTGCCATGGCTATGATTCTTGGAGATCGTCAAGAAGACCGAGTCTTTGAATTTCAATCATTTGCTAGCGCTTACGCGTTTGGTGGTGATGGCATGAGTATTGATGCGTCGTTGTCAGATGATGATATTGGTGTCTCATCCAAACAGCGTCGAAAACGGCGCAAAACGGATTCGCCAGGTTCTACAGGATCGTGGAAAGGGCGTTCGGGACGAGTTATGGATTCGCAAGCTTCCAGATGTACGGTGCCGCTACAAACAAGTGTCTCTGCGCAACGCACAGTAACGGCCGAACCTAAACCGCTGGGGGTACTTGCCGTTTCACCTCGTGACGATAAGGGCAATGAGTCTACGATTCCGGTCACTAAACATCCTGTTGTTCCTGTTGTGCCATTGAAAGTCCAAGTCCAATCACTCAACCTCACACCCGTGCCCCTCGTTGCCCCGGTGCCCTTGGTGTCCAACCATCCCTCGTTTGCCGATATCACTCTTCACTCGAGTAATATGCCCACCGAGCGCGGTAACAAATCTCCAGTGATTGCGGTTACGCCTAAAGAAGCAAAAGTAAAAGCCTCGACTTCATTTACTGCCATTTTGGCACTTTCCGATTCTGATGACAGTGATACACAACGGCGAAAAAAGCGCGAGCGAGTCAAGAAGCGCAAGCGTAGCATCAGAAAGCAAGATAGGAAGAAGAGACACATTGCACAACAGCTTCGTACAGCGCGTGCGCGCAAGTCCCATTTGGTCAATTCCCAATTTTTCGCACCACCTTCTCCTCCACCGCGATCCCCATCTCCTCTTTCTCCACGCGCTGCTCGTTATTTGCTCACCTTGGCAAAAAACACGTCCTTGTTACCAACGGCGCCTTTTACAAAGGGCACTAACAAATTGTTCAACGTTCGAAGTGATGATGCTGATCGTGATGGTGCTGCTGACGCCGAGGCTGATGCTTTCCATCGTGGGGAATCCAGTGACTTGGAGGATCAAGATTCGGCAGATGAACTATTTGATCCAAATTCTCCAGTCACTGTTCCGGGGGGCGACGCCGTCCATGACAAGGGTAAAGGCCGTGACAGTGACAAAAGCAAGTCAGAGAATTCAGAGCATCAAATGCACGTGGTGTCGGACGTCGTTGATCACGTAACCGCAAATGCCGGTTCTGAATCGCAACGTCAACCCAAGTCCAAGTGGTTTATGCCTCCCAACTGGCCCCATCGGGTTTATGCCTACACGCCTGACGACACACCTGTTTACATGGTTCCGGTTCCTGATCGTGCGTTGTTGCATCGTCTCGTTCGCGCGAAACAAGATCGTCTATTGAAAGAAGAAGCAGAAGCCGCTCGCTTTATGCAGACTCAGCGGCAGCAACCACTGCCGTTTTACTACTTGCCACAGCCGCCTCAGCATGCGCCTGCATTAGGCGCATCGCACCAATCAGTGCCATTGCCGTTTCCGTGGCATCAACACTCGACGCAGCAACCCTGGCCCGTGCAAAATATTTTGCACGCACATTCCGATGGAAACTCGCGGCCCCTATCTACGCCTGCTGTACGCGTGCTTAACCGACTTGTTGTGTGTTGGTTATACTGCTCTGAATGTTTGTTTGACAGTCGTACGATACCGAACGCTCGCGTACCGAGCAGTACTCTTCCAATTCAAGCATTCACTTGTACAATCCCAATGCATATAGCCTTGACCGTACAAGTGCTGCGAGTCATGGATACTATGGCGGTGGAGAAGGAGAACTGCGACGCCGCTCATCATATGCTGAAAAACAAATCCCCGTCGCCGTTTATGAAAACACAAGTCCCAGTACGCCATTCACTCGGCAAAGCGCTCGCAAGGCCAACGGTGCATATTCTCAAGCTTTGAGCGGGTCTCGCCCACGTCGAAAAGAACGCCGTGCTCCATTTCGTCCTGACATACCGCATGTCGATATTCCAACGTACAGGCCTACGGCACGTCTTCGCAAAAGTCAGGTTACTTCCACCTTGTATCAGAGTGACTTGTCTACTGCCACTAGTACACATGGTAACACCAAGGCCAGTGCGTCTCGTGGCGTGTGTGATGTTCTAGTCACCCCTAACGAACCCCACGGCACGCCGTCGCGCGGCGGTACTGTCCTGCATCAAAACGTATTTGGCCCATCTGGCGGTGTTCGAGCAGCAGAACTTGGACCGACCGCATTGGACATACTCTCTAGTACTGCTTCTTTACTTTCATCGGGCGTTGGTTTGGTATCTTCCACGGACACACATGATACCGCGGCCGGTACGGCGACTGCTGCGGCTATTCCTGTGACGGATCGCGGTCCTAGCAACTCGATCCCATCTCAAAGAATGCCTTTGGTGCCGACAGTTTCGGTCGATAAGATGGTTCTTGAACTTGCCACCGCAGCGTCGTTACTGGTCTCTTCGATGCCTGGAGTTGCGTCAAAAGATGGTGTAATAAATGTTAACAATGTTACGACGCACCCTGATCTACCGGGATCTATTTTGAGTACTTCTTTGACCTTGATGAATGGTTCGGGTAGTTCTCAATTCAACGTGACTGCGCCGAGTACGTCGTGTTGTCCTTCGTGGTCCCCAAACTTCTTCGTTCGTGTTCGTGTGTGTTGTTCAGATTCGTCACAGTCCGAAAAGATCAAAAAGAAACGCAAGCGCCCTACTGGATATGTATGCTTTACGTTACTTGTGTGCTTCTGAACGTATTGTCGTATGGCAGGAGCTCAAAGAAAATCCCCGTTTGAGAATTCCGTTCGCCTTTACCAATCTTTCCGACCGAGCAGATACAGTCAAAGAGTTGGTCCTATTACAGGAAAAGACCTATGTATGTTCCCGTGATTGGCTTCAATTCTTCATTTAACAGTACCGTTGACTGCTCGCAGTGGAACCTGCCTGATGCATTGTACATGGAGTATTATTATTATCGTGGCACTCCCTGCAAGTATGTGTCCTTGCACTTGGCGCATCCTTTTATAACGAATTTTTTGCAGACAAGCCCGTCTCCGACATCCTGAGCTGCAACAATATGCAATCAAGCTTAGCATGTGCAGCATGTATCAGTCTCAATCTCAACCAACGGATAGAATACAAAGGAAATGCGTTGCCTGTTTGGCTATGCGTTACAGTGCTGACCGGGACGCTGTGGTTAGTGTTCTTGCTTACTCAAATACTGATTTCAATGATGATAACGTATGCAGGAGGATGGCTACTCTGATAGCGAGGTCAAGCCAACTTTTATAAACCAACCCCACCTTCAAGCAGACAAAAATCCGAGAATCAGAAGAAGCCAAACCCTTGCGGCCGGTGAGAGGGATGCAGGTCACCTCACTGCACCCGAGCGTGAAGCGGCGGGTATGAAGCGTGTTGTCAAGCAGGTACTTGTGATGGTGCAAAAGTGTTTGCTTTCATTATGCGTCATGTTTGCCCTAATTGTGTTCGCGTACTCGTCATGTTTTTGACCTTATTGTGTTGTCGTATTTGCTTTTGCGCATCAAACAAACAGCCGCGTATTGAGAATTTTTATGTCGGCAAGGATGCGGACAATGCAGTTAGGGACGCCTCGCTCTCTGACTTGAACCCGTTACTTCCAATGGCCGTCGATGATGCCGCATTTCGCTTCCCTCGTCAACGAACCGTCCAACGCAACGGGCATGTTCAAAGGAAGAACAATAACGCATTCAGAATGCGAGCCAAGGTTCTTGGTGGTGGTAGCGGTGGTGGTGCAATCATGAATTCTCTTTCGCCGACTGATATGTCAGCTGGCTCACACATGGCGATGAGACCGGTATCTACACAACGTGTCAGATGCAAAACAATAATGTGATATTTACTGTACTGAGCAGGTGACGGCCGACTCCCAGATGCCAAAACCATTCGATTTTGCCAATCCGATGTCGACTGCGTTAGTTTACCAGTTGCCTCCGCTCTCGTTGTCGCCCGTGGTGTTTGGGTCGTCCACATCCTTTTCATTGTCGCCGCTTCCTCAAATTCCATCTGCACCATCTCCTAGTAATGACGCAAGTGGCAAAAACGACATGATGTTGTGTCCTACTGTATGGGGAGAGTTGACTGATACACCGCGTGCTTCTTCGAACGAGCCTGTGTCAATCGTCGTGTGACGATAATTTATATTTAGTGTGTTCGAGTGAGAGAATGTATGCGTGGTTTGAAGAACGTATTTTGTTTGTGTTCCTATTTCCATCGCCCCGTGTGTCGGTTCGGTCTCGTTTCAACCGGTACAGAAATGTTACCGCTTCACGATCAATAACACCTTCGCAAAGTTAATCCTTATTCGTTGTTGGGAATGACATTTTTTCGCCAAACGCGCTTGACTGTGCCCTTTTTGCACTCGCAACGTTCGCATTCGGACACGCCTAGTGTGCGTGCAGTGTGTGAAGCGAGAATAGCGTAACAACCAATGAAAGCGTGCCAAACATGCGTGTTTTAGCGCGGAGTGATCCAATGGGAGTACGTGATCTTCTTATGCGAATTGTAGGTTCAGCAGTGATTATTGGTATTCAATTATCTCGGTGAGGCAAAAAAGAGCACGTTATTATCGGTACTGCGACAACACTGCAATAAAAAGCATGGCCAAGACCAAAACATATTGGCCCGTCACTCGTCCAACAGGGCAATTCGAGGCACCCAAAATGAGAGAACATTTACTAGCACACAACGCCAAAACGAAATCTGAGGAATTCGTGCTCGTGTTTCGACCAGGAGACGAAGTACTGTCAGGCTTGCAGAAATTCGCACAACGACGGAACATTCGCGATGCGCACTTCACTGCAATCGGTGCGGTGTCTAGTGCGGTCATTGGATGGTACGACAACAAATATCACGCGTACCGCACGCACCACGTTAACGAACAATGCGAAGTGACATCGTTGATTGGCAACATATCCGAATTCAAAGGCAAGGTTGCTATACATGCGCACGTCAATTTGGGGCTCGAAAATGGAATGGTCATGGGCGGACACGCACTCGAATTGTTTGTATGGCCAACCGTTGAACTGTTTGTTCAAACCAACGCCGTACCCTTGCGCAAAGCCGTTGAACCAGGTACTGGACTTCCAACGCTGGTATGATCAAATAAACCACTCCTTTATAACGACGACGACGGCGCGATTAATGTGGACGTGTGTGTGTTCACTGTCCCGCATAACAGCAGATCAAAATTGCTTTGGATACTTGTTCTCCACGTCAATCGATTTGCCCGAGGCTAAATGCGTTACTCGCGCTGCCATCCACGCACGATCACGATGGAGCTTAGCCGCCTGACTGGATACCGACGCCTGGAACATGTGCTCGATGACCAGTGTGCAGTCGTTCTCAATTTCCACATCCTTCGTGATGTTTTTGAATTCGTCGGATTCGCGTCGTCGAAATAGCTGCAAACGGAGAGGTAAAGACGTCGCAATCTGACCGGACTCAGACGATGGCACAGTATAACGCGTCGGTAGTTGTGCAAAGAATTCTCGCAACGCCACGGTAACGTCAAACGCTTTGGCTTCCGTGTCACTCATCACGTTCGTTTTTCAAAGCTATATACGTAAACAAAAACGACAGTGAGTATGTTAGACGGATGAAGACTTGTCTTTCAACGTGACGATCAACGGCCAATGAGAAGGACAACATGTTGCCGTGAAAAAAGAAAAAACTACAGCGCGTAAACATATACGCTGCGGTCGAATGTAAACACGTATATAGAATGGTTCTCGTCCATGCTCATTCGTATGGCCGTGGCATTTAGTCGCATGTGCACAGACGACGTTACTGACGACCAAAAACGTATCCAGTCACCTTGAGCCATAAGCAGATATTGACTCGGTTCATGAAAGGCAATGCCACGAACAAGGTCGCGTTTATGTTCGATATCTGCTCCGTAATCCACATTTGTTGGACACTTGCCAAGAGGGGCAAAATAATGCACCAACTCGAAGCACGACACAAACAGATGACCATCCTTTGCAGCAACAATCGAATCGATTGAATCGTACGTGTATCCGACAGGGCGCAATGGACGATTATACCGAATCGACGTGACTGCAGAATCCGCAAAACACAACACTTCTTCTCTTGCTTCCCCTTCGTCCACTCCTTTAGACGGATAATTAGCCAAAAGAACACATGGTGTGTCGTCCGTGGCACAAAACACCAACTTCCAAAAGTCAAAATCTTGTTTGAGGTTGAAAAGGTCGAGCATATATACACTTCCGCTTGTGTCCGAGATGTACATCTTGCCACCACGAAACACCAAGCAGGTAATGTCTTCGCCACCATAGCCAAGTTGTCGGATAAACTTGCCCGAGTAGCTATCGAACAGCGCAATCACTGTGTCCGCAATAACAGCAATCAGCTTCAGTTCATCACAAACGGCCATTCGCCAAATAAACGCCAAGCCCTTCGCTAACGCCCGAATCCCCTCTTCATCCAGTTTCAATTGACGAGTCAAACGCGGCTCAAGAGCATATTCGGCCACGATTGTCACCAAATCGGTCGAAAAACGTGACAATGCATCACACAATGGTATGAACGCGGTCGAGAAGGCCATGTTTCGCCGTGAAAAAAACGTTCAATCTGCGTGCGTACCACGTGCCAGAATCGCATCCGACTTGGCTGGCGGTTTCGTTTTCGTTCGGGGGTAAAGGGTAGAACGCAAGTGCTCTCATTCACACGAGTCTGTATTCACTCTCGCTCAATCAGACATCACCGCAATTTAGTTAAAACTAATCACGTGTCAATTTTTGCACAAGTGCTTGCAACGCTTGTGGGTTGGCATGAGCCATTTGGTAAACGTGTACAAACACACATAAACATATAATATATTAGGGGACGCGTCCCGCTTCTCTTCGACCCCTTGCGCGTTGAAAGGTGCGTACGCAGCAAGCAACGTTTTCGGAAACATGAAATCAAACGAGAGGCTTGACGCACAAGGGGTCAAGGGGAAGCTGCAAGCGTCCCCTATATATTTCCTGAAACGTTGCCGAGCACGAGCATTTCAACGCGCAAGGGATTGAGGCGCCTTCGGCGAGCGGGACGCGTCACCTAACATATCTTTTTTGTTTTGCAGGCGCAACCGGAATTGGCGTTACCTCGCATTGTGGACGAGAAGCGCGCTGCACAAAGTCGTTACAATGTTCCCGACAACATCAGTGTTAATGTTATTGCGTTCATATTGGTGCCTTTTATGCATGTGCAAGACGTCCTCGCGCTGGGTGCCGTGTCTCGTTCGTGGCGTTTGCATCTTTGTTCAGAGATTGTTTGGCGCAAGATCTACAATCGTGACTTGCTTCCTTTATCGTTCACCGAAGAGCAGGTGCAGAGTTTCGTTGGCGTCTTTGATAGACAAGCTGGTCGAGTGGATTTTCCTGATTGCAAAACTCATCGAGCAAACCTACTGGATGAGCTTATTCGGGTGTTGCCCAAACCGTTTTTACAATGTGATGCGAAACTTGCTATAAGGCGAATATTCGAGCAGCTTCCTCGATGCGATGTCGGAGATGCATGGAGCGACCTGGGATATGAGATTGCTGTTGCACGTTCTTGGCAACATGAGCTCTCCACGCTTCCTCCTTTGCCTTTGGTACAAGGGGCTGCACATGTTGGCGTAGTGGAACCCGAATCCATCACATATGATCGCATTTCTTCTTGGCCATTGGGGATCGCTTCGTGTTCCCCTGAATCCCTTCACACTGAAGCGATGATTTGCGCTGAGGCTGATGATTACTTGAGTAAATCCGTCTCGTCATCCTGGAGAGCGAACCAATCACAAGCGGGGTCAAGCAAAAGGGTTAAGTGCTTTGAGGACTCCAAGCGAGAGCATAAATCATCTGTGGAGTTGATCGGAGACCGTTACTCCATGAAGGGGTCAAGGGGAGCGCTATATAGCGATCCCCTTTGTGTGTTGAGGGGACCAATTGCGCCATCCAAAGCCGAATTCATTGTCGAGTATCGCGCTCGGCGAGGACAACGAACAATAACTGCGGATTTGTTGCGCGGTGCTAGCTTGGCTTCCTTGTCATATGGCTACATGGTCGTTTGGCTCTTTTGCCTTGGTCCTTTGGTCATGTCCCTCGTTCTTGTGCTGCTTGCGATGACTCTAAACGCTGAAGACGGTATGCGTGGCGCTTTTGATTTCAATCGTGATCAAGTGCTATTCTATCTTGTCCTTCCTTATGGATCATTTGCTGCGCTGTGTTTGCCCATTTGCGTCGCTTCGCTGATATGGTACGCGTACAATTGTTATCGACCGGTTAAGTTGGCCCAGCACATGACGTTACGGCTTCGCTTATGTTTTGCGTGGTTGGGCGATCCAAGCAGTGCAACCGCTTGTGTCTCGATTCCATTGGTGTGCATTGCGTTGATAGCGCTTGCGTACTGGATCTTCCAAGTCTATTTTTGGCCAACAAGTGCCACTCATTCCACTAGTATTGGCCTGCTAGCTTATATGGCTATGTGCAATGTGGCGTTTATCTGCCGCGTGCACCTGTTTCTCTATTCGTCTCAAACCGCTGTGGATCTTGTTCTCAGCGGTCATTCATGTTGCTCAGCTGCGTGGTATCTTGTTTACGTGTGCACTGGCATATGCAGTTGTCTTGTACCGTATGTTTATATATGCGGTACTCGACTACCGTGGAGCGCGCAGTTGGCTCCATTTTTGCTCGTCCATTTGTTGTTGATGCGAGAGATATGGTCGGGACTTTGGCCACCTCCTCGCTTTGGCGCTGGCCATCGTCCAACGCTGGGCAAAAACGGCGTTTTATTTCGAGTGGGCTTATCGTTTGTGTTTTTCGCACGGATCGCCATTCAACTGGACTTGCCGCGCGATGATCGCATCAATTGGCTCGTGGTCGTTGCACCACTTGTCTTGCTCTTGCTTTCCGTAGTGCCGTTTGGCCTGGCTTTTGCTCGCGCCGGTACAAACGAATACTTGGCTCGAGTACGATTGACCAATGTGCGCAGCACGTGGTCCAATGCCGGTTTGTCTCTGACTTTGCGTCACAAATTGGGCGTATGGGGCGGCTACATCTTTGAGCATCCAACTTATGAGTGTGGATGCATCAAGAAGGGGTTGCAAACGCAACCCCTTTGAAACCCCGCAGGTTGGGTTTACAAACCCCTTTGGTGTAGATGCCCGTTTCTACGACTTGGCTTTTTGAGTCACACAATCGGATTCGTCTCCCCTGACGTGTTACATTCGCAAACATCTATCCACCACACAGCACTGTGCGATCTAGTTCGCTACTTGACCCTGCTATGACATGGAGAACATAAAATGTCGGCTGATCCCATTCTAATTCGTTCACCCAAGGCATTGCATTTCATCTGAACCCGATTGGTTGTTGAATGAACTGCATGTGTAGAGTTACAGTATATCAATGAGAATAAACAACGTTCTCTTAACGCAGTAGCACGCGTGTGAATTTGTTCAGCGAGCACATACAGTGTCGATTACGTCGTACAACCATGACAACAGGTTCACAACGACAAAATTGGTTTTTTAGCGACCACCCACCCGTGCGACAAGTCCCCGCCGATACGGAATACAACAACACAGAGTCAAATTGCGTACTAACGCGAGCGCGGCATAAAATTCTGTAGGCTGGCAATCGCGTACGAATCGTCCAAATCCATAAACAAACATACGAGCCCTCCAACGTGTAACCGTGTTGGTTCGTTCTTATTGAACTTGGTGTTGCAAGCAAGTGCACAAGCCATATATCCGAGTCAAGTGATGGCTACAAACACGGTGTCATTCTTATTCTACGATAAAGCAGACAACCTTGCTCAGCTTCTTCATTCGTCTTCAGCGGTGCATGTGCGAGTGAAAATCAGTAAAGTCAGCTCAACCACAATGAACAGTGTGATGCCAGGTACAAATAGACCACTTGTGCCATTTTGTCGCGCGTACCATCACCAAGCAAAAAAGAACATGTGTCGATTCACGTTCAACCACTCGACCCCATCGTCTTGTTGGTATTGTCGTGCCACGTCAATAACGACTGCAACCGCTTAGTCATGGTGAGGCTGTGTATGTGTATTTAAGCGTCGTTCTTTGAAACCGCCCTGTATCCGCAATCTGTTCAGTGTTTAAATTCCTAACGCAATCACGTCACACAGATGTCGCAGCGTTCTCCTCCAAGTCGTTTGTCATGTTGGATGTGTGTGGCGATGGTTGCCCTGTGCATCTGTGACGTGACTGTCCGAGTTCGCGCCGCGACACCCGTTCCAGGCCTCGTTGTATCTTGCAATCCCAACAATGTCACCTTGATTCAAGGTAATAAGGGAACCGCTGCGCGTTCCCCTTTGAACCCCTTGGCTCGTGCTGATGTGCGCGTTGTATTTTGATGCTGCATCTGCGCGTTGTATTTTGATGCTGTGGTGTTGGTGTGGATCTGTTTCTGTGCTGTGGTCGTGCGTGGGTTTTGGTTCTGTGGATGTGGGTGTGTTTTGATGCGGGGGCTTTGGGGGTGCAACCCCCTGTAGGCGAGAGTGTTACTATTCCATGTTCTGTGAATTGGGGTGGTTGTACGCCTTCGACGACTGTCGTTTATGCTATTGGTTTTGGCGCGAATCCCAACGCTGTGTCCTGGTCCTTTTCGCCTTCCACTTTGACTTATTCCCAAACCGCAGTTACAACGACTACGTTTTTGACTCTAACGGTCGAAAATTTTTTTGACATCGCTGCTTTGGGGTCATTCTCAGCCGTGATTGTGCCTCTACCGGGACTGCGCCAAGGTTCTTGTGGCACAGATGTCGCTACTGCAACAGCAACGCCCATTTCGTTGACCATCTTATGCGCCTTGACCGATTGCGTCGTTTGTCCAAGTTCGACCGTGTGCAACGAGTGCTTGAACACGAGCGAGTACTACTTGTACGACTACGCTTGCATGCCGTGTCGCAATCCATCGTTCCAAGTGTTCAGTTTGGAAGGATCGACAGGGTTCGCGCCTGTCGTCTACGTGGGTGGTCAACTGAACATTGACTTGTCTTATGCAAGCCAATTGCAAGGCGTTACCAATATTACGTTTGCATACTCGAACGCTGTGACGGGCACCGTTGTAGGACGTTTGGATGTCGTGGTGCAGCCCGTGCAAGGATTCTTTAGTAGCTCGACGTACGTCCTCTTGCCCTACATTAATCTTCCAACCGGTCAATATCAACTCACCGCGACAATATCTGGGACAACGACAAATGATGTATGCTATACATCTGCGACAGTTGGACCGCTTCATTTTCAAGTGCAAGATTGTCCATTGGATCAATACCCAGATGTGGGTTACGCGCTTTGCTTGCCTTGCCCCGCCGAGTGTACTGCGTGCACGGGCGAAACATCATGTCAAGGCTGTGTATCGGGATTCTATGTTTCTTCTGACGCTTCGGATATAGACAACACTTGTGACACATGCCCAAATGGATGCGCGAGTTGCACCGGGCCCAATTCGTGTCAAACGTGTTTTGCGGGATTTGATTTGGTTCCAATTCAATCGCATGGATTTGCAGTGCCGTCGCATCCAGGGCATCTTTTGGTATCTACTCTGCCGGTTGTTCGTGCGGGTAGTGCTAACCAAGCGACTCCAGTTGTTAGCGCGGGCAGTGCTGACCAAGCGACGTGCCAACCGTGCGCCGCTGGAACGTATTCGGCAGGAGGTCAAGGTGTGTGTCTCAACTGTCCCACGGGCACTTTCAGTGCGAACCAAGCGAGCGCATGCACCAACTGTCCCAGTGAGTGTACTGCGTGTACCGACGCCCAAACATGTCAAGCATGCGTGCAAGGATTTACGGGTTCAGCGTGTCAGATTCAGCCCGTCAATTTTCAGTACACTGGCTTTATTGTCAACACTTGCTCCGCACAGCCGCAAGTCGTCTTACAAGCCCAAGTGAACTACTCTGTTTCTGGCGTTCCCGTTCAACAACCTGTGGTTGCGTTCATCGTCGTTACTCTCCCAAAGGGCACAACCTTGGCGCAAGCTAATGTGTACTTGTCTGATTTTACCGTCGATGGCTCCAACTTTGACAGTTACTCGGACAGTTCTGCTGCGCTAACGCCACTCACGAATTTTGAGACCGGACACGTCACTGGCAACGAGCAAGGCTTGGTTGACGACGGTGCCGTATCTATTGGTGCGGGAAGTTATCTGATTGTCGCTGCCAAATTGTTTGCTGGTGCTACTTACACGGAGCAAATACTCCGTCTTGCACCCATCGCATTCCCTTCTTGCTGTTCAAACGGTTGCGCATCGTGCACGTCCATCGTAAATTGCACTGTGTGTGATCCAGGGTTCCTTTCTTATGTAAGCGGCGTCGGCAGTTCGACCGCAACTACTTGCGTAATCACTTGTCCAGTTGGCTCATATAATTCTGGTGCGGGTACTTGCCTATCTTGCCCATTGTTCTGCGGAATATGTTCGAGCGCCAGTGGTACCGATGTTGTCACATGTCAACAGTGCGTTGGCGGGTTTGGATTGGCACCAAATGGTCAATGTTTACAGTGTGCCGGCGAAACGCAAACATATTCGTATTATTACTCTGGGGACGAGTGCATGGTGTGCGCGCCATACTGCAGCGTAGATTGCGACTTTGGCGGTGCTTGTCCTAGCTGCATTACTGGGTACGCGCCGAACGCACACGGTATTTGCCAGCAAGTGGTCACCGTGACCACGACCGTGGCGACCTCCTCGTTAAACGTGTGCCCAAACGTACAAGTGCAATTGAATGTGACGATTGTCAATAGCGCATCCGGTTTACCCATTTCTGGCGAGCGCGTCGTCTTTAATCTCATCGTGTTGCCTTACAATACCTCGTCGAGTGTGGCCGATGCGTATGTCGAGGCTCTCACCATTAGCGAGTCGCAAGCGTACTTGGGAGGGTATTCCGATTCGGTGGTGTACAGCGCTGCCTATGTGTTTAACGATCAAGTCTATACCGACGCCAATGGCTTTGCGACAGTAACCCTTCATAGTTCGCTCTTGTTTGACGGCTCGTACTTGGTAGTGGCCACAGAATTGTTTGCGACTCCATCACTTGCATTGGAATATCAAGTCACCAAGATCCCGGCTGTGCCTTTACCCATTTGCTGCGGTTCGAATTGCGCTGCATGTGCTACTTCAACCACGTGCGTGACATGCAACTTGGGCTACCGTTTGGCAGCGGATGGATCCTGTGCCCCTGTTATTGTGCCAAATTTGAGGCTCACATCGGCATACAATATCGAGTGCACATTTGTGCTCGTCATGACGGCGGTTCTAAGTGCACCTGCTGGATCAAGTCCGTTGCAGCCAGGACAGATCATTACATTTAGCTCGGAAGGAGACCCACTCTGCTCGGCCCCAACGGATGCGAATGGCATGGCCATGTGTCAAGCATCGTTTGGTGAGCCGACCATCGGTACCATTGTGAGGGCAGAGTACATTGGGAACGCCACGCTTTTCTATATGGCACCTGCGACGGCTGCTTCGCTGCAATCTACGTTTGTTCCGTGCACTCTTTGTAATCCTGGATTTGAGCCCAACGGAGCAGAGGAAGCGTGCGTTGCTTGCGGTTCGGGAACTGTGTCTACGTCGGGAACATCGTGCTCTGTTTGTTCCGCTGGCCAGGTCCCCAACGTTGGGCAATCCGTGTGTATTCCGTGTCCACCTGGCACATCCGCTCAAAACGGAGACAGCACATGCTCGGCGTGCGGTGTGGGGACGTACGCATTTGGCAGCGGCAACACAATATGCGTACCATGTCCGCTTGGTAGTGTGGCGCTGGGTCCTGCTGCGACTGCGTGCGTTGCTTGTGCTGCCGGTACAACGAATGATTCGATCTCGTCGAGTTGCGTTGCGTGCAGCCCGGGATCGTTCTCCTCTTCAAGCAACTCCACATACTGCACATTGTGCGCTGTTGGCTCAAGTCAGCCTGTCTCGGGTCAAACGGGTTGCAATCTATGTTTGCCTGGCAATTTTACGATTTATGCGGGTCAAGCGTCGTGCTTGTCTTGCTCATCAGTGTATGGCGGTGGCTACGTGCAACCAAATGCGGGCCAATCCTTTTGCAGCGCTTGCAATGTCGGCACATATCCAACATCCGATCAAAGCGTTTGTCTTGCGTGCCCCACTGGCGAATACTCGCCTATGCCTGAAGCGTCATGTCAAACGTGCCCTCCTGGACAACAGGCCAACAATGCCGCATCGTCTTGTGTTGATTGCTCACCTGGCACGTTCCATTCAAGCACTTCTGGGCCCGTGTGTCTATCTTGCCACGCAGGCTTCTATGCGCCATTGGCTGGCTCGACGGAATGCATTCCGTGCTCTGCGGGCAACACATCCGTGTCTCCATTTGTCACATGTACTCCTTGTGCCGCCGGTTCCTTTGCAGCAACGCCGGGATCTTCAGCGTGCTCTCCTTGTGTCGGTTCCACATTCAGCAGCAGTGCGGGCGCAACCGCATGCCAAGCGTGTGATGGCAATGCATTTGCAGCTGATAATCACATGACGTGTTTGTGTGATACGGGCTACTTTGGCAACGGTCGTATTGGCGGATGCTCTGCTTGTCCTGCAGGCACGTACAATGTCAATGTTGGCCAAACGGATGTGGCTGCTTGCATACCTTGTACTGCGGGATATGCGTCGTCGACTGTTGCGGCAACAAGTGGATCGGTTTGCGTAGCATGTCTTGCTGGACAGTACGCCAACGCCAACTCTTCCGCGTGCTTGCCCTGCCTGAATGATACGTACTCGCCGGTTCCTGCTTCAGTTTCTTGTGCGCTCTGCTTGACGACGGCGGGTGGTCAAGTTGTGTTGGGCGCTTTGGGCAACATTGGTTGCATCTGCGACGCGGGCTATTTTGGTACTACCGATGCTACGTGCAGTCCGTGTTCTTCTGGTTCGTTTAGTGCTTCCTCCAACGCATCAAGTTGCGTCACGTGTCCTGTTGGTTCCTTTGCATTTGGCCTGCAAAGCACGCAATGTAGCGAATGCGCAGCCGGATCAGCATCGCCTTTTACTGGGTCCACTACTTGCTCTGCCTGCACTGGGAATACCTATTCAGCGGGATTGGGAGCAGGCACTTGCACATCGTGCGCTCTAAACGGCGTTGCAAATCCGACTCACACGGGCTGCTACTGCCCAGCGGGCTTTAGTGGTGACGGAGTCACTAGTTGTTCACCATGCCAGCCTGGTTTCTTTGCATCATCTGTCGACTCTTCCATTTGCTCACCTTGTCTCGCGGGATCGTTTGCCGCGTTCGCTCGTTCCACTAGTTGTGCAATTTGTGATGCGGGATCTTATTCCAATGCCGGTGCGTTTGTTTGCACTCTGTGCGGTCCTGGCACGGATCAGTCGCAGAGTGGTCAATCGTCTTGCACCACTTGCGCGCCTGGGAGCTTTAGCGTTCGCGATTCAACATCGTGCACTGCGTGCGCATCAAATTCCCAAGTGAATACAACACTGAACGGCTGTTCTTGTGATGCGGGTTATTATGGTGGTGCTGCCGTATTTGGCTCCACGGCAGGACAAGGATGCACGGCTTGTACGGCTGGCAAATATTCGAGCTTGATTGGTGCATCGTCTTCATCAACATGCCTGCCTTGCGCTGCTGGTACATACTCGCCAATTGTCGCAGCGTCATCGAGTACGCAATGTACACCATGTCCTGCCGGATCCTTCTCGGGTGTTGTTGGTGCCACCTCTAGAGCTCAGTGCTTGGCGTGTGCTGTTGGCTCGTACTCGCCCACTTTGGGCACATCATCGTGTTTGCCATGTGCAAACGGCTATTACAGCGCGATTCAAGGAGCGACCGTGTGTGTTCGATGTGCCACGAATGGTCAGTCCAACGCGATTCGTTCGTCGTGCGTTTGTTCTGCGGGCTCGTATGGTAATGGTATCACCTTGTGTACGAATTGTATTGCGGGATATGCGTCATCCATTGTGGGTGCGACGACAACCAACGTATGCCAAACATGTCCTATTGGGTCCTTTTCAAGTGTCGCAGGTTCTGTTTCGTGCACCCCATGCACTGGCGTATTCTACAGTACTCAAATTGGTTCGACCACTTGTCGCAAGTGTGCGGTAAGCAGCACCGGCACCAACACGGTTGGGCTGCAATGCTGGAGCTTTGGATGGAGCTTGTTCTTTGGCGAGGGTTGGTTTGTTGGTTGGCCGAGCGAGTGGTTCAACGTGGTGGATTGGCAAAGCGAAGGATGGTGTGACTGGATGCAACAAGGATGGCTGTCGCCCGCGAATCAGGCGTGCAATACGTGGCCAAGCATTACACAAGGCAATACTGGGTGTGCTTGCAACGCCGGTTATTATGGTCCCAATCCTACTGAGCAGTGCTACGCTTGTGCAGCCGGGTACTACTCTGCACAAATCGGTGCAACAAGCGCGGGCACTTGTGCACCTTGCTCACCAGGAACCGAGTCTAGTTTGCCTGCATCAACAACCTGCAGTGCCTGCACGGGGCAGACGTATTCAAGCCTGTTCTACGCAACCTCGTGTGCGACTTGTCCTGTCAATCGAGTCGTACAGGCAAGCTCGTACCCTGGAGGCGGCAACGTTGCGTGCAACTGTCCGCGCGGAGAGTATATCGAGAATGGCCAATGTAGCAAGTGCAACCCCAATCTACACTCGTTCAATAATCCGTGTCTGACATCGAACGAAGCAGATGCGGCTCGCGAAGAGGTCCTTGGGCACATTATCGTATCGTCGGGTGCAAATTCATTTCCGACAATGACATCTGCAAGCGGATCACTCTTGTCATTGTGTTTGGCAATCGTTCTACTCGTCGTCTAGGGGGATCGTTACACGTTACCCCTTGAACACCTTGCCTCCCTGTCCAACGGCGCGTGGGCTCTCCGCTGTGTGCAGGATCTCGCCTTGCCGCTTGAGATCTTGCAAGCTTATTTATTTTATTTATTAGTGGACGCCACAGGCTGATGGCTCCTTGGCCGTTTGTGCGTTACACTGTTGATGTTAGGATTCTTGTTTGATAAACAAAATAACATCTGATAGATTGCTATGCTTTGCTACAATGATCTTTTTTGCACGTGTCCACATGAAATTGGCACTTTGTCACACTTTAGAGCATTTGTAGATGCAAGCGTTGTTTTGTAAACATGTTTTGATGTTGAGGGAAACACTGCGTAGTGCACTACAGTATAGAGAAAATGGCTAGAAGCTTGATGTTGAAACAAACGCAGCATAGTACGCGACAGTATAGGGAAAGTGGCCAGTAGGCAGCAAAAGGCGAGTCGCGATGATTGACATTGACACGCCACGTTCAATGTCATACTTGGTGCCGCAGTTACTCCCTGCCTCAGATCCGAATCCGCTCGACATATGCACCTTGACCCCCCGCCCCCGTTGGTTATAGATGTTAAGAATCTCGTTTGATAAGCAAATATATATGGAAATAGACATTGGTTGTAAAAGTGTTTAAAGCAGCGGCCACAGTGAAGCAAATCGGTATTGTAATACGCGTATCGCGATTCGGTGCGACACACTGCTGCAGGAGCGTAGTCGTCGTAGTCGTCGCAGTCGTTGCTTCAGTCGCAAGTACGAAGTCGCCTAGTCGTTTCAATCCGGACACGATGACCATGACTTTGCGCCGGCACGTACGTATAACGAAAATTGCAAGAGGATATGGA
>Ga0206839_1031_pt1 | contig 37258 bp, 35 predicted proteins | sample Alteio_BWOrgCont_27_FD_152883 | JGI IMG/M metagenome (GOLD analysis project Ga0206839, IMG submission 152883) | Enriched cells from forest soil in Barre Woods Harvard Forest LTER site, Petersham, Massachusetts, United States -... | ecosystem: Environmental > Terrestrial > Soil > Temperate forest >... | reverse complement strand
TGATGACTTAAAAAAATAAAGAAAAATAGTTCCAAAAGAAGAGAGCTCACAAGAAACGTCTCAAACAACATCCCGAATCCTTCTTCAAGACCTTGCATAAATGCAGAAAACACTGTCTCATGATGTGGGGTTCCTTTTTCCATTTTGATCTGTAGACCAGACTGCGGAATTAAAGTTTGACTATCTATTCTAATAGTAGTGGTTTGATATCCTTCTTTGATAAACAGGAGGTTAATGGGATTCTCATAGCTATTGGCGAAATAGAATTTTCCAGATTTATGACTACTTCCATGAGCGATGATGTTATTCGTTTCCGCATTTTCAATTTCTATTAGGACTCTCGTTAGTGGATTATTCTGGATATCGACAATGCTTCCGAAAATATATCTTTGCTCGTGTTTTGTAAATAACGAATTAAGATGGAAATGAATAAAAGTCGGCAGACGTCTAAGACTCAGATGAGAGCGGAACAAGAAGAAGAAGAAGGTTAAACAAACGAATGTAACAAGGATAAAAAGATCGACGAGATGGAAAATCCTCACAGAAGAAGCGGTCTCAACGATTATCATGAGCATTTTTGTCCAGGAATCTCCAAAGTATTCTTTTGTATAGGTAAATAGTGAGATTAAATTGAAAGGGTCTCTTTTCAGGTACAGTATAGGAAAGTTTTGATTTATTCCTGAACCAATGGTGAAATCCCGAACTTGAGGATCATAAAAAAGAGAACTTTCCTCAATGCGGTAGCTTCCTTTAGGAAGGGTGACAGAGGATTGCCCAAAGGCATCTGTATAGCTTGGATTTTTTATGTTTCCAAAAAGGGTAGAAGTGACAGGTTGGTAACTTTTGGTTTGCTCATCATAGTACGACAGGTAGATTCTTGCATCAGAGAGCGGCATGTGGGTGTCTGATCCATAGACTATTAGTTTGGGCATGATTTTAAGGTTGCTAATTTGTTTTTCAATAATATTCCCATTTGTATCAACCAAACGCACATCTACCTCATAAACACCTTGCGGCACTGTCTGTAGGTCAGCAACATAAAGCGTTGGAGTTTTCTCCACCATAGGAAAAATAAATTCACTTGGTCCATCAGACACGGTAAGAGTACTTGCTCCGAGTACTTTGTTGATGACGACAACATTAATTGATTTGAGCGCGATAGGGTTTGTTAACGCATAAGAAATTGTGTAGTCAGAGTCGTTGGTGAGAATGATTGACGGATTCTTAAGATCGTTTTCTTTTTGCGAGTCAGAGTCAAGAACATCGCCAGAAGAAGAGAGAATAATTATGTTATTTTCTACATTTGGCGGTGATGAGTGTTCTGCGGTATGGAGTTTAAGAATATCTGAAGCTATTATATCTCCGGCTAAGTCCTTTGCAGTCACCTTGAAATAATAGGTTGTGTCAGGATTCAATCCTGTTACGTTAAGGGAGTTTGAGAGGGTATAGCTGTCAGTAGCGGTTACCTTTTTGAGATTGTTTGGAGTTGTTCCATATGTGATGGTGAGTTTAGATGGCTGATTTGTGGTAGCTTGGATTGTAGCTGCCGAATCAGAGAGAGAATCAATAGTAATGTTGTTAAATGTAAGGGTAGGAGTTGGAATTGTGGGACTCACCGTTGGTGAAATCGTAGGGGTGGGTGTTACTGTAGTCTGTGGAGTAGGCGTAGGGGTGGTAGTTTGGTATTGATATGTCTGAGTGAGTGTTTGGGTGGGGAGTATGACATATTGGTTGTTCATGGATGCTTTGATAGAAAAAGTAAAAGGGGTTGGGTTGCTATAGCTGCTGATAGTTTTTAATGTGAAGCTCACTGTCTGGTCAGTTACCCCATCAGGTAAATAAGGAATGGTCCAGCTGATAGTTTTGTTTACGAGATCCACCACCGGCTGTGTATTGCTATACGCAGTACTTGCTGATCCTATGACATAATTAAGAAGTTGCGAATTATCAGGAGCATTTGCGGTGTTCCAACTGGCGACAATTGTTGTAGTAGTAGGTACTCCCGCTGATCGCAGAGCACCATAGGTGATTTGATAGGTGATAGGTTGATTTAGATGGATGGACTGGATTGTTGATGAGTTAAGGCTGAATTGAAAATCAGAAACGCGCGGGGGAACAGTCGCTGAAACGCTTTGGTCAGCGTTTGCAATTGGGTTAGGGATTAAATATTGAAGACTAAAGAGGATAAATAAAAAGAAAATACTTTTTTTCTTTAATTCTAAATCCTTAATTCTAAATTTTTTATTTTTCATACCATTTTTAGCATACAGAAAGGGGAGAATCGGAGCAAGGGTGGATTAAATGAGGGCACATATTACCAATTTCGTTTTTTTAATCCGTTAGTCTTTCGGTTTATATACAAATTTTTTGTGACCGATCATTGTTTTCGATACCCATTAGCACCGCTAGTTATAATGGTAATAGTAAGTAGCATTCATCACTACAAAATTTGCATATTTCACTATAAGAAGCTTTCTTTATTTCCCCGTCATCAGTGCTTTAAGCGCTTTGCCGAAGCGCTTTCTCATAAGAAAGAGGATGATAAGAATAATGAGGACAATGAGGCCATATTGGACGGGAAACGCGTAGAATTCAGTTGATGCAACTAATTGTTTGTTGGTGCTTCCGTATGCGGCAACAACACTAGCAGTGTATTTCCCAATAAGGAGTTTGTGTGTTAGGACAATTGGTATTTGACGTATTGCACCCGGTAGCACATTATATGGTTGTAAGTTAGCAATATATTGGTCCCCAAAAGTACCTTTTATTAGTACTTGTCCCATGGGTTGGATATGTATTTGCCCTGAATTTTGTACTCGCATATTAAAGGTCACAGGACCAAAATCATAGAAATTTTTATCAGTATTAAAAGAAAGTATAGATGCATTTTCGGTGGTGTTACCTGGAACAGTTGCCAGAATAAGTGATGCAACTTCTTCAGAAAGTGCAGCACCTGTGCCGTTTAGATTTTTGGTAGGAGTAGTAGCAAAGACAACAGAACCATAATGTCCTCCTGGTTCAGCATTAGCTGGAGGAGTTATGGTGAACGTAAATTTTTGTGACATGTGAGGGGGAATACTTGCTGTGCTTGGTGAAACAGTAATCCATTTTGCCAGAGCATATGTTGTGTCATCTGTGGTGAGATTGACGGCCCCTTCTTCGCCATTGGCAGTGAAATTGCGTAGTTCGACATTGATAGGGACCTCCTGATTTGTGCGGTTATCTAAATAAACGGTTTCAGTAGTGGGTTGACCCGGCTGGAGTGTTATCGCAAAATTACTCGGGTGGACTTGTAAACCAGGTGTAACGCTTTGGGCATGAATAGTGACAAGAATACCAACTGCTATAGTAGCAAAAAGAAGAAGTGGGATAATAGCAAGCTTCTTATACGTATATCTCATGCGTTAATAGGTTGGTACGGCAGCATACGTAACTGTTGTTGTGTACGTTCCCGGTGCTTGTGTGTTACCTGGCTCAACTTTATATTCTACATGAAACGCGTTGCCATTTTGCGGAGCAGTCTGTGTATCGATTGCAGTGTTTGTTGTTGTTAATCCAGCCCATTTATTGGAAGCCATTGTAACAGTGGAACTGTCCGTTGTTAATCCAAAAGATGATTGTGAGCTGCTTCCATCAAAAGTAGCTGGAGATCCTACCGTCCCTGCTTCATTACGGAATGTGTCACTGTTTGCGTCTGTCATTTGTCCTGAGTATCGTACATAGACACTATATCCATGTGACGCATTAGAAGAGGTTGTCAGTGTTTGTGAACCCCAGGAAGTTGCTCCTGCCGCTACATCTCCGAAAGGAATTGTTGTTGATGTAGTCGTAACTGGACTTGTGTCTCCTGATCCATTAACTGCTGAACCGTAATTGGCAACAGAGAAAGTAAGAGAAGGATCAACTTGTACGGATGCTGAAACTCCTGCAACGGTTGCTAATGCCATAACATTACTTTGATCAGCCTGTCCTGAACAGGATGCTCCAGATGAAGTTTCTGTTGTGTAGGTAGTAATTTGTGCATATTCTGTTGAAAGACTAGTATTGGTGACGCCGGTAAAGGTAATCGTTGCTGCTGTTAAGCTTGGTGTTTGACCGGATGCTGCATAAATTTCAGTTGTACCATTGGTACTGCCATAATTTGTCCAGTTACCTTGTGTTAATCCGCCACCTGTCAAAGTGAATCCTGACGCGCTTGTCATGCCTGTTGCAGGTGTTGTCATGTTTGATGCTGTAGCATATTTGACCTGGACACATTCAATAGCTGTTGTACTTGGGAACGTAAATCCAACAGTATAGGTAACACCTGTTTGGCTTGGACGTGGATCACTAAATTGGACGCTTGCGGAAGTTACTAATGCAGCTTGAGCTTGTCTTACATCATAAGAAAAGGATCCTGCACCGATGACAATTGTAATACCTACAATTGCAGCAACTTTTCTTTTGGTGAGGCTTTTAAACACTTTCATAGATCTAGTTCAGCTTGACATATTTTAGCTCTTCTTGTCAAGGGTTTTTTAATGAATTTTTAATATTTATGAAAGTGTTAGCTTAGGTTATCCTTTTAAAAGAATCATTACAAATTTTTTCAGCCGCCGTCGTTTAAAAATTATTAAAAAGAGTACCGCGGCAATAATAATAATGAGTAATACTGGGTTATATGGTAATACAATAAACCAGGTATTAGTAACAACTTTTTTTCCGTTGCCAATAGAAACTGCTAAATGAAGTTGATAAAAAATATTAAGGCCTTTTATTTGAGGAGTAACTTGCCAGATTCGTGCACTATTTGGGAGAACATGTTTATCTTCAAGAAGTGTTGTCTGCGCTTTTTCAAAAAGAGGTGTTATTGTCAAAAAAGGTTTCGCGTCAAAATGAGTGAAGTAAGAGTTAGTAACGGTAAAAGAAATTGTTTGAGGGGAACTATTCAGAATGGTTTGTGAAGGAGTGATATTAGTAATTGTTACTTTTTTTGCCAGGTCATCATAATTAAGTTTTCCAATAGTGCCTAATACCAAAACGCCAACGCGGCTTAAAATAATTGGTTTGCCGGGAATTATTTCCTGGTTAAGAATAGGTGTGAGAAAAATTGTTTCATAATAGCCACCTGTTGTTATCTGTGCCGGAGGGGTAAGTGTTACGGTAAGTGTTTTTGTCTTATGAGGAGAAAGGAGAATATCTTGTTGAGATAGCATGGTCCATGCAGTCATTGTTGAAGGCGTTTGATTATAGAGAGGAACTTCACCGATTTGGTCATATCCTGATAAGCTGGCATGGATACCGACAGGATTGTCTGATAGATTTTGAATAGTTAAAGGAAAAGTTGTTTCTTTTCCTGATGTCAGTTGTAAGTCATTAATAATAGGAGTAATTTTTAAAGATTGTTGAGGGACAGTCTGTGCAAAAGCAGGAGTAGTAATGAGGAGTAAAAGGTAAACGAAAAGTAAGTAAATGATATTTTTATATTTTTTATTGTCTTTTATTACTTTCATATTTTTTATTTCTTATTAATAGCTTGGAACTATTGTATAGATAATAGTATTCGTATATGTCCCAGCCGGTGTTGTGTTGTTTGCCGTAACACGGTAAGAAACAGTAAATTGTTCATTGGAAATTTCTGTATTGGTTACCGGTCCTGTATCATCTGCTACCGGATCGCCAGGACCTGATGTTTGAAAGCCAGCATAATAGGTACCACTATTAAACCTGTTAACTCCACCTGTCCCTGATAAATTGGTATCATTTGTTGTATACCCAAAACCAGTCCCACTCCACGCTGTTGGAGAACTGTTAGCGCTCGAGTAGTTAGTGATAGTATTGCCTCCGGACGCTGTAAGCGGTTGTGTATCCCATCCATAAATAGTATAACCATTGTAGGCATTGGTAGTTGTTGTAAATGTATCTGATTTGCTTGAATCAGTATATGCGTCGGTACTGTTGAGGTTGTTAAAGGTAATGGTCGGATTATTAATAGTAAAGGTCAGTGTTGCATAACTTGTCGTAGCAGAAGATGCAGGTCCCCAGTCGCTTTGTGTAAAATTTCCTTGACGAGCTGCTACCCGGATATAATAGGTCGTATTACTGGAAAGTCCAGTGACAAACATCCCAGAGCTTGCCCCCCATGTTGTATATGTTTGGAAGTTTGAACTACCTAGTGTTGGCCCAATGGTGCCATCACTATTTATATAATTGACATTTGTTGCAAAGGTACTACTAGTACTAATTTGCAAAGCATAGTCTACATCATTTGGATTACTGCCAGGGTTGATAACGAATAAAATTCTGTCGTAATTATTTGCCGGTGTCGAAATGGTGGGGGCACTGGGAACATTCGCTTTCATCAGATAGGTGAGTCCTGATCCTAGTTGATAGTCTGTCGAGGAGCCTTTGCCAAATTCTACTTCTCCCGCAATACCATTAAGTCCATAATTTGTCGATGTGGAATTTGTTGTACTACCTGCGCCAAAGGAATAGTTTTGTAATTGGTAATCGGTACTAGAAGGAAGATTTGCATAGACAGGAGAGGCAACAAATAGTAAATAGCAGGCAATCAATAAAAAGCTGATACTCTTATAATTTTTCTTGCGAGTTATTCTTGTCATAGTGTATTACCTCTCTGCTCTTTTATTAGCGTAGCGGTTCTCAAACAAAGTGTAAAGAGCTTTAAAAGACCCTAGAATTTCCACAAAACACTTTTCACAAAATATACAATAGTTAACTTAAGTATGTAATTATATACAAAATTTAAAAATCATTGACGGTAACTCAGCCTTAGCTGCATATTAATAATAGTTGAGTAAAAAGTGAAAAGAATAAAAACAAGAAGTCATAAAAGTATTTTTGATGACAAAATTTTTTTTGTCAGATTTTTTCTTGCAACTTTTTTGATCATTTCTTTTTTTGGTTTACCGGTTAGTATTTTTGTTTCTCGGGCTTATGCTGCTGTTGGTATCAACAAGCAAATTAATTTCCAAGGGAAACTCGTTAACAGCAATGGTACCAATGTCACTGACGGTGGTTATTCGGTGGTCTTTAGTTTGTATAACGTTGCAAGTGGAGGAAGTGCGATTTGGACAGAGACGGATACCGTGACAACAACAACAGGCATTTTTCAAGTTGCTCTAGGCGCAACCACGGCTTTTCCTGGGAATGTCGATTTTAATAGCGATAGTTTATACCTTGGCATTAAAGTTGGAACTGATGCTGAAATGACTCCGAGAATTAGATTTGCTGCTGTACCATATGCTTTCAATGCCGCGGCCCTGGATGATGTTGTTGCAACCCAAAGTGCGACAGGTTTTTCCATGCAAGGGGGAACAGGTACTTCATCGGTTTTATCTTTTACTACTTTAGGTAGTTCCCTGACATTCCAGCCGGGAGTTGCCGAAGGATTGACAATTCAATCAAACGGCGCAAATGGTTTGAGTCTTGATACGGGAGGAAGCGGAGCCGTAAGTATTGGAAACAACAATGCTACATCAATTAGTTTTGGAAAAAGTAGCAATAATACATCGGTAACGTTTAATAACGGCACAGGAGGATTTTTGGTCAATGGGAGCGGGAGTGTAACGTTCTCAGCGCTTAATGCAGCTTTGGGTTTGGTATATACTTCAGGAACCAACGGAATATTATCCCAAACAGCTCCGACGGGAGGATCCCAATGTCTGCAGAGCAACGCAGCGGATAACGGATTGCTATGGATCTCTTGTGGAAGTGCAGGGACGAATTATTGGCAATTGAATGGCCCTGTGTTATCTCCTGGCAATTTGACTACTGATATTACTTTTGGTGGTAGTGCGACCACTTCAGCGAAAATTGCCTTTCTAGGTCTTGATACCTTCTCTCCTGTTGCAAGTATTGCCGCAAATCCTGCATCTGGTGCGACCACAGGTTTGGTTCTGAGTAGTGCTGGCAGTATTCAAGGGCTTAATATGAATTCACTCACGCTTGGTGGCGCAACAACAGGGAGCATCCAATTTTATAATGCAAATAACACTATTACCAGCAGTGGCAATCTTACTCTTGCAGGTACAACAGGAATAACACTTTCTGGAAATGGTGCCGGTTTTAACTTTACTGGTACCGCTACTGATACGATAACAACCAACAATCAAATCTTTGCCATCATGCCAGGTACTGGACAAGTTGGTATTAATGTTTCATCAGGACTTCTTTCATCACTGGATATTCGGGGGAATTCTGGGACAATATCAATTGCTTCGATATCAGGAACAACAGCTTTTGCAGGGTTAGTTGTTAATAATTCCGGAGTAGGAGATCTTTTCACTGCTAGTAAAAGTGGAGCGACAAAATTTGTAATAGAAAATGATGGAAATATTGGCTTTTCTGGAACAAATACAGTGTTAAGTACGCTTGCCTCAGCGGCTACAAGTGCTGTGACATGGACCTTGCCTAATGCAACTGGAACGCTTTGTTTACAAACTTCTGCAAGTTGTGGATTTGCCTTAGGAACAAACGAGTGGGAGCAAATAAATGGAGCCATTTCACCAACAACAATTACCGATGATGTATTGTTGGGGGGAACAGCAACAACAAGTGCGAGATTTGCATTTATTAATGATATCGGAGCAGGTACTCCAACAGCAAGTATTTCGGCAAACAGTGGGAATAACGCGACATATATGACCGGGACAGGTATTTTAGCTACAACTAATGACCAAAATTTAACCCTAGGTAGCACAACAACAGGCAACGTTGTTATTAATCCCGGTGGTGGTGTAGCAGAGTTGACGGCATATAATAATGGCACTGTTGGGATTGGAACAGCAACATCAACTCTTGCGACATTAGACGTCCGTGCATCATCAGGGACAACAGCTATCGCATCTATTGCTGGAAGTACAGCATTTGCCGGCATGGTGATAAATAATTCAGGAAGTGGAGATCTTTTTACGGCATCTTCAGCTGGTGCTACAAAATTCACTATCAAAAATAGCGGATCAGTTGTTTTCGGAGGAAATGACACAACCATTTCTGCCAGCGGCAGTGGTGCAGTAAATAATGGAAGCGGATCGGTAGAGAATGACTTAGGTGATGAAGGTAGCCTTGTCCCAAACGCTGGATTTGAGGCATTTAATAATTTAGGAGGGTTTGCTGATGGCTGGGTTGCTTCTTCTACTAATTCGGCAACAGTTAGTCGTGATACTACGACTGAAGCGAAAGGAAATGCTTCAGCTAAGATAACAACAGCCGGAACAAATCAGGTGGCGGCATTTTATTCTGCGTGTATGCCACTGGCATTAACAAATAATTCAGGTACTGCTATTGGAGCTTACAATCTTAATTATTATGCGAGATCAAATAGCACCACTATTTTGCCAACAGTCAGAGCATATGTTGATGGGTATACCAGTGAAGTAAATTGTAATCAAAATAAAGCAGCAGCACCTTCCAATCCTGTAAATACCACTGCTTTGGCTGCTAATACTAACTGGAATCAGATCTCAGGATCAGCAACTGTTTCCTTTACTGCCGCTTCAACAAACCTTACATGGGGCAGAGTCCATTTCTTTATAGCGAATGCTGCTACAGGGGCTCAAGTGAATATTGATGGAGTCCGTCTTATTGAAGACGCAGCTACCAATGGTGTTGACTACGCTGAGAATTATCCTGCCGACCCAAACAATATTGCCCAACCAGGACAAGTCATATCACTTATAGCAAGCGGAAGTTCTGCTTTTGTTACTCCGTCAACTCTATATATGGATCCATCAGTTATGGGCGTTGTATCCACCAATCCGGGAGATGTTTTGGATGACGGTACAATAACTGGTCCAAAAGTTACTGTTGCTCTTGCAGGACGTGTGCCGGTAAATGTTTCCACAGTCAATGGACCGATTACTGTTGGTGATTATTTGACATCATCAAATATCCCCGGTGTTGCAGTAAAGGCAACCGGAGCAGGGCAAGTGATAGGAACTGCTATGGAGGATGATAGCGATGCCAATACTTCCGATGTGACACAAGTTACCATGTTTATTAAGAATACATACTACAATGGCGGCAGTTCTTCTGTTAGCGGTTTAGATCTCTTATCAGGTGCCCAAGATCCTTCTGTAGTATTGGCGATGCTGCAGGATGCAACAGAAGCCAGTAATAGTGCTTTGACGTCATTGACTGCAGGACAAATTACCGCTGGTCTTAATTATCTTGTCTCGGTAGTCACGGCCGCAACTCAATCAGCAACTATCACGCAGTCGGCAATTCCACCTGAAATAAATAGTGTACTAGGTACAGCAACGCTTTCAGGTCTTATGGTTAATGGACAGGCAACAGTATCAGCAGATCTGCGTGTTCAAGGAAATGCGTTATTTGAAGGAATATTACATGTTGTAGACACGTTGTTTGCAAATAATTTTATTGCGAATGGAGCTTCAGATTTTTTTGGAAATGTCATTTTCCACAACAATGTAACGTTTCAGAATACACCCACTTTTAATGGTGATACAGCCGGTCTTGCGGTTATCATTAAAGGCTCAGATCATGTCGATGTAACGTTTAGTAAACCATATGATCAAACACCTATTATTAACGCGACATTAACAGTAAGTCCTCTGACACCGACACCTAATGAAACTATCAAAGAGCAGCAAACTCGGGAGACAGACCTTGAAACGGCACTTCTTAACGGAAGTATCCATTATATTATTACTAATAGAACAGCAAACGGCTTTACGATTCTTCTGAGAAAACCTGCACAAGAAGATATCTCTTTCTCTTGGATTGCGCTTGAAGTAAGCAATCCGGTAATTTTTCAAAGCAGTGAAGGGAATTTCCAGTTGCCATCTCCGACCGATGCTATCTCTCCAAGTCCGATAGATACCGATATCCCCACGACGTCTGTTTCCGCTACACCAATTCCAACAGAAGGTATTACACCTTCTCCAACACCGGGAGGATAGACGTTGATTATTGACGAATACTGTTTTTTATCTTAGTATCTTACTAATACTTTTATGAAGAAGCTTGGCGTGGTTATTCTCATAGTACTTCTTGTCGCGAGCATTGTTGGTAATGTGTATCTCTATCATTTGTGGCAGGATTCATTAATACATGCTGATTTAAAAGCCAAATATCCATTGATGGCGACTCATGCAATTAATCCAAATAGTACTACTGATTATGTGGTTAATTTCCTTCCATTGCGTGATCAAGTTCATAAGATTGTAGATCCTTATGGGGATTCTTTTGCAATTTATTTTGAATATTTACCAACTGGAACAACAATTGGGATCAATGAAGATCATGATTTCACCGCAGAATCTTTGTTGAAGGTGCCGGTAGTTATGGCATATTTTCATAAAAAAGAACGGCTGGGGATCACTCAGGATCCTACCGTGAGTATACTTCCCAGTGAATTGAATTCAAGATTTGGAGATCTCTATAGAAAAGGTGCTGGGTACAAAATTAATTTAGCCGATGCCGTAAAGCTTGCACTGCAACAGTCAGATAATACTGCAAGTCTTGTTATTGCAGATCAAATATCAGAAGATGATTTTCAATATGTATATGATGGATTGGATATTCCGGAAATGGTTACAGGCAATACCCCCATCATAACAGCTCAAGAATATTCATCTATTTTGAAAGCATTATATTTCGGTAGCGTTTTAAATAATGAAGATTCAGAGAAAATTTTATTGCTTCTTACCCATACTGACTTTAATAATTTATTACCAAGTGGGGTACCTGCGGGAATTCCTATTGCTCATAAAATTGGTTTGGTTAACGGTCAAATTTATCAGGACTGTGGTATTGTCTATGTGCCGCATAAACCGTATAGTCTTTGCATGGTCTCAAAATCAGATGAAAAGACAGCGCAAAATCGAATGCATCAAATTTCAAAAGCAGTATACGATTATGTTTCTCAGATACAAGGTGATGAGTAGTCTCCATAGTATTGACAAATATTGTTGAGGTCTATTACGCTAGAAGTATGTCTGCAAAGAAAACTTCAAAAAAACATAACTCTCTTCCCAAGAGCGCATTTGAAGGAGAGGGAATTCCTCTTCCTCACAAAAAGCAGTCCTTCTTTAAAAAAAATAAACGGCTTTATTTTTATATCGGAGCTATTTTGACTCTTTGCTTTATAGTTATAATCAGTTTGTACTACTGCAATCAATATCAAAAAAATCAGCGACTCTTAAAAAATCCGTTACTCGCATCGGAGATGGAGCAGGAGAGCATTGTTAAAAAAGTTTCACAGCTTATACAATTGCCAGTCAATGAAGCACCAACAATTGCTCGAGTTTCTGATATATCCAAACTGCAGGGGCAACCATTTTTTAAAAAGGCGCAGAATGGCGATATGGTCTTGATTTATCCAAAGGAAGAAGAGGCAATTCTTTATAACCCTTCTACCAATAGGATTGTCAACATAGGGCCTATCTCCGTCAATCAGCAATCAGTGCAAGGTGCTTCCACAACTGTGCTGCCTACGACTACAGTGCCTGTCACAGTTGCGCTATATAATGGTACAACGATTGCTGGTTTGACAAAAAAAATAGAGCAAGAACTTGTGCAGCAGATGCCAGATGTGACAGTTGTACAAAATACCAACGCTCAAAAGCAGGATTATATCCAAACGACTATCGTTGACTTGACAGGTAAAGAGGCATCAATTGCCAGGCAGTTAGCAATGGTTCTTCATGGGGTAGTTGGTACATTGCCGGAAGGGGAGGTCTCACCCGAAAGTGCAGAAACAGATATGGTGGTGATTTTAGGAACGAATTATTAAAAAATAGTATCCCCGAGAGGAATTGAACCTCCATTTGTGCGTTAGGACTGCGCTGTTCTATCCATTGAACTACAGGGACAAATTTGCAACCATGGCTTTATTGATTCCGACTATTTCTTTTAATAAGGGTGCTCCTTTTGTAACCCTAACCCTACACATACCATAAAGTAATTTCCCCTTTTTTTTACCTGATAACACATTTACATTCACAAATTTTTCTTTTTTAATTCCTACAATCATTGACCAAAAATTTAGACATTTTTTTCTATCCAAATCTTCATATATTCTAACACTAATACGCAAGCGATCATCCGTAATAGCAAAAACATCTCGTAAACCTGTTATAAATAGCCGGATAAGCTCTGGATCAGTATTTGATAAACCAAAATCTTTTTTGCTTCCTTCTGCCCAATAGAGTGCTGCCAAAAAAAGTTTTTTTTCTTTGTTATTTAGTATATCGACAAGTTTTTTACCATTTTCAAATGCTAATCTTTCTTGAAGTAATTTTTTCTTTTTACTCCCGCCTCGTTTGCCAGCCCAGTTTTCAATATACTTAGGTAGTATTTTTACGTCCTGCACATAACGCAAAACCGTAGTTTTTGATGTATTAACTAACTGACTAATTTCAGGCACGCTGTATCCCTGAGAGCGTAATTTTATCATTTTATCAAGGATATCTGAAGTTACCTTTTTGCCTCTCATATGATGAGTTTAATGAGTGGATAGTTATTTGTCAATTAGAACGAATTTGCTCTATCCATTAGAAGAATAAATTTTTATAAATTGTATTTATCATAACTTGCAAAGCAGAATCTGAAAATATACAGTATAATAGTGTTCTGAAATGAGCGGGGTGTGGTGCATCGGTAGCACGCAGCGTTCGGGACGCTGAGGCACAGGGTTCAATTCCCTGCACCCCGACAGTACTAATTATGAATAAACTTCATCATGACTTCCAATGTCCAAAAACAAAAACTTATCATAATCTTCTATATAGATAACACGACAATCATCATCTACTGAAAATGCTTTTTTTTGTACTCATTCTTCCTTTCAAGTTATGTGTGTGTAGTTGCGGATGATTGGGATTACTAATAAATAGAGTAAGTGCTTGTTTATATAGCTCATGGAGTTTCTTGTCTTTGAGAACTCGTTTTTGGTAGTGCGTTTCGAAAATTTTGTCAAAGTAAATGGGTTTATTACTCATGCTTATGAGATGTATTTTCTAGAATACTCATCATCTCTGTGACTGAATTTACAGAATGAGCTTTGTCTTGTTTTATCGCTTCTCTTGTTTCTTTTTCTCTTTGCATAAGAATCTTTTCCTGACTTGATGTAAGGATTTGCGTCATTTCTGTCGGAATAAATGTTGATTTCACATCTCCATTTGCTAATGCAAAAACAAGTACACGAATTACTTCTTGCAGAGAACTATATCCTTGTCTTTTTACCATTGTTTCTGCTTGATCTTTAACTGCTTTATTGATAGGTATATGTAATGTTGTATTCATAACTATATAATTATGCTAGTTTCATTATATTTTGTCAATATATACAGATAAAAAGTGATATTTTTCAATAAAGATAAATGAACCCGCTTTTTGTTTCCTCCTGATATTTATTTTGTTCATCGAGCTGTATCTTTTTCAAATCAATTTTTCCAGGCAGCCAATTCGTTACAACAGCGTTATACAAAAGTTCACTACTCATCTTTTTTGTTCGGCCACTTTTTATCATCAAAATTTATCCCTTGCTCCTTCCATATAGTATAATCATTCCACTATGAATCGGTCAGAAATAGTACGTTTTCTTATTCTGCGCAGTCTTGGCAACTTTTTGGTATTGGTTGCTTTATATGGTGTTATGATGACTTTCGGTCCTGCGGTAGGGTATGAACTGCAATACCAAGTCATTCAGTTCAGGCATATACAATTTACAATAGAAAATGTATCCAAAGCATCAACAGTAACAAAGGCTATTAAGAATAAAAAAGATAATGTTCAAGTTATCAAAATTCCTGCTACCGCTCAATCTCCAGGTTTTGCTCAAATTTTGGCGGGTAATAGACAGCAAATTTTGATGCCTATTGACCCATTATTTAGTATTTTGATACCAAAATTAGGGATTGATGAACAAGTAGTACCCAATGTTGATCCAAACAATCCAAATGTATATTTGCCCGTCCTGCAACATGCAATTGCTCATGCTAAAGGATCTGTTTTTCCTGGAGATCCGGGAACGACCTATCTCTTTGCCCATTCAGCCGACAATTGGTGGGATATAGAGCACTACAATGCCGTATTCTATACCTTAAATAACTTATCCGTGGGTGATGAAATTGTCATTTTTTATGAGAATAGACGATATAATTATGTTGTTTCTCAGCAGATTATTTCCGATCCACAGGACGTGACGTTATTAACTGGGGAGCATTCAGGCCCTCAGAAATTAGTTCTTCAAACCTGCTGGCCTCCAGGAACATCGTGGAAAAGATTGTATATCATTGCAGTTCCGAAGAATAACTCTTAGCCTACGGATAATTGTTATCGTATTCCAATTGAATAAAGCGTTGGGGGAAGATTCGGGCTGTTTAAGTTGGTTAAAATAACAATCTTTGATCCATCAGGCCAAGGGAAAACATAATGGTCAACAAACGGTCCCGCATAGAGGGTCGTTAGATTAGAGCCATCATCTTCGACAACATTAATTGTCTTATCTTTGACATAAAGTAGATGTGATGAATCAGGAAACCATGTCAAAGGAACAGGACAACTCGTAAATTCATCACAATTGCATGTAGGATCACTGATTGTACATACTTTATTAATAGGTTCTAAAATACGAGTATTGTAGTCTTCGGCAATATTGTAAACATAAATGCCTCCTTTTTCTAGATTCCGTTGTTCATATAGTGAATTATTGCCAATTAAACGGGGTTTGATAAACAGTGGCATTGTAGCCGATTCTGATGCTTGATAAAGTATTTTGTTGTCATCAGGAGACCATGATAATATGCGGAAATTTTGCTCTGCAAATGTTTGTAGAGGTGCTTTTAATGATTTAATTTGGGCTGCTGCTTTATCTGCACGTTGTTGTTGCCATAGTTCAAGAGTGTTTTGATAAATTGCGGTGATATCTTGAGGAGTTTGGTTATATTGGCTCGCATTCAGCAAATAATAGGTAGGTGAACCATCCTGTTCATTAACGCGGGCGAGAACTTGTGTTCCATCTGGTGACCAGGCTATTTTCGCTTGAGAGAAATTATCTGTCGTATCGTCTACTATTTGTGTCGTACTGCTTTGTCCTGCAAGAATAGGGAAGTTTCGAGAAGTCATGTCATAAACATAAATACCGTTTTCCCGGGCAGAACTTGAAGCGATGCTGAAAGCAAGTTTAGTATCTGTTGGGTCCATAATTGCAGACTGAATGCCAAATGTTGAAATACTTTGTAAGCTTGGTGCTTGAGGATAAAGAGTTGCATCCGCATTAGAAACTACTTCTCGTTTGATATCAAAATCTTTTTTCCAAGCAAGATAGCCATCTTTAACAATTGTTATTGAATAATGCCCTGGTGTTAGATTGATACTATTATTGGTAGCAGTTGTAAGATGTCCATCAATAAAAACTTGCGCTCCCGTGGGATCGCTACTTACATTAAGTATTCCAGTATTGGATAAAGTTGGTGTACCATGTTGGACAAATATCCTATAGCCTTTTCCGTACATAATAACAAAAATAGTAGTTACGATGATTAGTACCATAACTAAAGAGGAAAAAAAGATTTGCCTTTTTATTGAACGTTGATGCTGCTGTGTTTGCTCTATATCATCCTGTTTGGAAGCAGGGGTAGAAGACTTTTTCATACTTAGGTTATTATACGAGTTTATGAAAATGGTATCAAGGGCAATAAGGTTTTGTCCTTTTGCTAGTTTTCATTTTTTTATCCCCTTGCATAGAGTACCCATCTTGTTGTAATCTAACTACAAGCGTAAAAAATGTAAAATGATATAGATAGTATATATTATGACATGTTAATGGTAAAAGAGTAATGAATAAAAATTCTTAAACCATAAATCGTAAATTGTGACTCATGTTTAATCTAACCTTACCTTCCACAAAACGAATCGGCATTGATCTTGGTACTGCAAATACTCTTGTATATGTTGTCGGGGAGGGGATCGTTCTAAACGAGCCTACCGTTGTTGCAGTCACGGCTGAAGAAAATCATGTCGTTGCGGTCGGCCGTGAGGCAAAAGACATGCTGGGACGGACACCTGGTAATGTTATTGCGCTTCGTCCTCTACGGGATGGTGTAGTGGCTGATTATACTATAACCGAGGCAATGCTTTCTTATTTTATCGATAAAGTTTGCGGCAAGCGGCACTTTATCAAGCCTGAGGTGATGGTCTGTATTCCATCAGGAGTTACGCAGGTTGAGCGTCGAGCAGTTCTTGATGCTACTATGTCTGCAGGCGCAAAGACAGCGTATCTTATTGATGAACCTTTAGCTGCAGCAATTGGTGCAAAAATTCCAATTGCTCAGGCAGCGGGACATATGATTGTAAATATAGGCGGGGGCTCAACAGAGTCGGCAGTTATATCTCTTGGTGGTGTTGTTGTTCATAGTTCCGTGCGGGTTGCGGGCAATAAGATTGATGAAGCCATAACCTCATATATAAAAAGGAAATTCAACTTGATGATTGGAGAAACCACAGCAGAAATGATTAAAATTGAGATTGGAAATGCCATGCCTGATGAACAGGGTAAAAAAGAATATAAGTCTATGGAGGTAAGAGGGAGAGATACGATAACTGGATTGCCAAGGACTGTGATTTTGGATGAAGGGCAAATAAATGAAGCCATCAAACCAATCCTTTTGGAAATTGTCAAAGGAGTGAAAGAAGTGCTAGAACAGTGTCCTCCTGAGCTCGCCGCAGATATTATAGACAAGGGAATTGTAATGTCAGGTGGAACCTCTCTTCTTACGAACTTCGACAAGCTCATGACGCAGATGACAGGAGTTCCTTGTCATAATGCAGAAGACTCTTTACTTTGTGTCGCCAGAGGTACCGGTGTTGCTATGGAAAATATTGAATTATATAAGAGGAGTATTAATCGAAAATAGAAGTTTTTAATATAGAAATAGCCTGGAGAAAAACGAACTTATAGATACATTTTAGCTAAAAATAGTTAAAAATCTTTCGAGTTTTCACATTATAGAGATAATATAAGAAAAATGAGAAGTAACAAAAATCCTCTTACAGTATTTGAGGCTAGATGGATATATGTAAAGCTGAATATTGAACACAAAATTGCATTCAATGAATAATTGGGAGGTAATTTTTATTACAATATTTATTAATATAGTATAATAGGAAACATGTTAAAGACGCTAAAAATTCTTGGAGTAAAAATTACTAGTGAAAGCAAAGAAAAAATCCTGGAGTATATTTTTTCTCGTTTAAAGAACCCTCAAAAAAAGACTTTTATCATTACTCCTAATCCCGAAATGTTGGTTTATGCCTCAAGGCATTTAGATTATCAGGACAAGCTAAATAGTGCAGAGGTTGCTTTACCTGACGGGATAGGACTTTTTTTTGCCAGTGGTTTTAAGGGTAAACAGTTACGTGAGCGAATTACTGGTATAGATTTCATGGAAGATATATGTAAAAAAGCATGGGAATCGCCCGTATCCATGGGCTTTTTAGGTGGAAAACAAGGCGTAGCAGAAAGAGCTGCGGACTGCTTGAAAAGGAAATACCCATGGATAAATATCGTATTTACAGGATCAGAATGGCCTTCATCTAAAAAAATAAAGATCACAGAATTAAGAACACCGGCCTCTGAAACTATAGACATTTTATTTGTTGCGTATGGGGTTCCAAAGCAAGAAGAATGGATTGTTGATAATTTAGAGAAACTTCCTGTAAAAGCAGCCATGGGTGTAGGCGGTTCATTTGATTATTTAAGCGGGGCTGTTTCTCGCGCTCCGTATCTGGTACGTTTTTTTGGATTTGAGTGGTTATTCCGTCTTATTAAACAACCATGGAGATGGAAACGTCAATTGGCCCTCCTCGAATTTATATATTTAGTATTTACCCTCTAATGCTGCTTAGATATATATAGTATAGATCTCTTTTAAAAATATGATTTACTTTGATACATTTAATGCTACTAAATAGAGTCCAAAACGTCTTTTCACAAAAAGCGAAAAGGTTTTTGTTGTATTTGCAATCTATTTTATCCTTTTTGTAGTATTTTTAGTTTTTTTGAGAAAAGTACGATTCCAAAGAGTTTTCATCACCTTTTTTACTAACTCGTTCTTGCTTTTTGAATGAAGAGATATATACTCAAACTATGGCAGCAAAAAATAAATCTACGTTATCACATACTCGTCATTCTACTTCTAATACAATACACAAATTACCTTCGTTGACCATCTTTTTTCAGCAGTCGTGGGAACTTTTTAAAAAGACTTGGACTCTATACCTAAAATTGGTTGGATTGGCTATTGCTTATCTATTTTTGGCGCTTCTTATTGGAATTCTTATCTCTCTGCCAATAACATTTGATACGGTTGTGTCGTATGTTCAATTATTCAATCATTTAACGCCTTTCCAAATTGCTGATTTAGTACTTATGGTAGCATGGATGATACTTTTCTTCCTTTCTCTTATTGCTATGAGTGTTATTTTTCCCATTGTTAGCATTTTTATACTAGAAGGGAAAAAAGATTTGCCTCTGTTCATGCTTGTAAAACAAAGCAAAAAATATTTTTGGATAACTCTTTTAGCTATGCTTTTGTGCGGTTATTTTGTCATAGGAGGTCTGAGCTTATTTGTTCTCCCAGGTATTATTATTAGTATTCTTTTTTCCTTTACTACTTATGAAATTGTTTTGGGACAGCAGACAGTGCAACATGCATTAAAACGAAGCTATCTTATGGTGAAGAACAATTTTTGGGCTGTTGTGGGACGGGTGTTGTTGGTTGAAATTGGAGCACAGATTATCTTAAATATATTCAAAAGAATTGCTCCAGGAGATGTGCTTTTTGTAATAGTATATGTATTGTTATCTCTTCTTTTAGGCTGGTATATCCAGTCTTATCTATTCCTACTTTATAAACAAATCCATAAGACGGTAGATTTTTCCAGACCAGTTTCCTTGCGTTGGGTTTGGATCGTATCATCAATTGGATGGGTTGTTCTTATTCTTATTGGAATTAGTGTAATTACATTTTTGAGTAATATGCATATACCAAGTACAAGGCCTACTTTGAGTCGTCATCCTCATCATAGGTTGCCAAACGGAGCTGTTTAATGTGGGAGGTGATATGTGAGAAGTCCAAAAGCTCCATTAATACTACTGTTTTGAATATGCTTTATTTCTACAGCATGTGAGGGTATAGTAAGCTTTTGTAATTGTTTAAGAATATTTTCGTGATAATGCCAGCCATTCCATAAAAGGCTGCCCTCGCCAATAATGGTAAAAGATGAGGAAGGTTTGTCTGAGAATTCGTAAAGAGCAGCAATTGCGCTGGCTACGAAAAATGCCGAACGCTCAATAATTGCCCGTGCGAGATCTCCTGATATGTCAGTATGGTTGGTGTGGGAGAGTTCGCTTAATTCCTGACTGGTGGTAATAGGTAAAATAGGAAGATCCATTTCTTTAATTTTTTCATTAAAATAACGCGCAAGGTATTTCCCTGAAATAATTTTTTCAAATAGTTTCTCTCCGGGATTTTTTGTTTCGGAATCGATCTTTTTTAGAACAGGTGAGAGGGTGAATTTATTAAATCCTCCTGCTTCTATATTGATAAGTGTGGAGCTCTTAGGATTTTTTTGCAGTAATCCCATATTGAATCCCGTGCCTGCAATAAGTGATCCTTGCTCTGTTCCGTGGCCAGATAATAAAAGACAGACAGTATCATTTGCAACTACTGTAGTAATCTTTTTTCCATATTTTTGGCTAAAAAGATTCTTGATAAGCTCTCCCACTGGCTCGGTGAGTCCTGAAAAAGTATGATCTTTTGTGCCTTTATCTTTGATAATTCCGTCTAACGATCCATCTTTTCCATAGAGAGGTTCCATCTTAAATCCAAAATTTACCCCGATTGCCTCCGCCTGTGGGTCGATATGCTCTGAAAGAAAGTCTATAAATACTTGTTTGGTCGTAAAAATGGGGAGAACACCTGTTTTTTTATCAAGAATAGTCCGTTTATCATCCTGTTCAATCCTCTCAGTTGAAAAAATATAGTTAGTCCCGCCGATCACAATGCCCTGTATTACCCCTTTTTTGATTAATGGGTTTGGGGGGAGATGGTTTCTGATAAAAGAGAGGCTTGACGGCTTTTTCAGGGAGGCTAGTTGTAATTCTTGGAGAAAATTTTGTTTTATTTGATGATAATTAGGTGTATGAATAAGCTCAATAGATTGTACTGCCATAACGTGAATTCATTGTAGCATAAGTTATAGATTTCCTCCTGGGAAAGGTGTAGGTGTGCCGGGAGTCTCTGAAGGATACGTGGGTACTGGCGACGCATCTGGACAGCCTCCTCCAAGGCAGGTTGCAGGGGGAATACTAGTAGACACACCGTTGTTGTTTTCATTTTCATCAAAACAATGATAGCCTACAGGGTGAGTGAACTGAGCTTTAAAGTTCGCATAGTCACCAGTTGCATCATCATATCCACTCGGATCATCCTTTGAAGAAGCAGTTGAGAAATCTGCACAAATTTTATAAGTACCTGGACCTGTTATTGTATATTGATAAGGCTGGAAGGTCTCAGGGTCAATTTTCACTAAAGGCGTTGTGGAACTATCAATGTTTGATGTAAGAACATTCAAATTTGGAGGAAGCTGGCTATTATTTTGATAATAAGTGGAAATATTATCTGTTAGCTGTCCTATATCGATTATGCGTTTATGGTCATTGGTTATTGCTCTTTCAGTTGAAGCAGATGGAATAATTCTAAAGGCATAAATAAGAGCGATTACAGCAAAAAAGGTTATATAAACAAACGCTAGCAAATCGGTATTAACTTTCCCTGCAAAATGTTTGATCCCTGTCGCGAGATATATAAATATAATTCCAGAAGCTAAAATACTCACTACTACATGCCGGAAGGTGATGGATAATGTATTTCCTGAGAGATAACCATAACCTGCAGTGATCATTTCGCTGAAGGTGAAAATGAAGGCAATAACAAGTGCTGCAAAGAAAAGTATTTTATAAAATCTGGTTTCTTTCAACGAGGGATGTGTGTGCGTCTCTCTTTTAAGAAAAATGGATAGTCCCAAAGCGATAAAGTAAGAAATAATAATTGTAGGAACATAGAATTGTATGAGCGTAGTCATACCATATCCATAATAATCTGCAAAAAAATCATAGAAAGAGGCGGAAATGCCTGTACTGTTTGGGGCTAATGCAGTTAATAATGGCTTATCAATCCAGTTATGTAAAACGCCGGCAACCGCAACGGCAAGCATAGAAAGTACTACAAACAAGAGAAGATAGGAGACTCCTATCCACCATAAAATGGGTCCTGAGGATGGAGGAGCGGGAGGTATAGGTAATCCAGATGCATGAGCAATCGCTTCGATGATTTTTTCTTTGGGCCATCCAATTTCTAAAAGATGGTCTTTTATTTGCTCGTCGGAGAGATTTTTTTCTCTAGCTTCTTCAATATAATTAACAAGCTCAGTGTTCACTAATTAAATGGTGAAGGAAATCTTAAGAAAAGTCAAGGATCAGTTGGATTATTCGTCGCGTTGCTGGATGCCTAGAAGATACATGACCGCTTCTTTTTTGTATCTGCGGTCGCCTCTGGAGTTGATTCGGATTGCAGGAAGTTTGCCGCGTTTGCCCCAGCGTTTGATTGTCAAAGGTGATACTCTTAAAACTTCAGCTACTTCACGGACAGTGAGGAGATCAGGAAGTGAGTCAAGAGACAGTTTTTGGTTTGTCATATACTTGAGTTAACTGTAATGATCATGATCAATCTACAATTAAACTATATATACAGTAACAAACTGCTGCAGGGTTGTCAATATGTTATTTTGAGAAAATGTATTGTTTCCTTCTATGCGGCAAAATTTAATATGTATATGCTACTTTGTAGGGACTCATTGATGATTTCCTAATTCCTGAAAAGATGATGAAGGTATTTTTATATCCGGAGTTGATATATCAGAAATCGCAACAGTTTGTTCAAATATAATTTTATCCTAACTACATATAACAATGTTTGCAAAGGGGTAGGCATAATGATAAAATTCGTTACTTATGACAGAAAGACGTAGAGTAACGCTCTCAGTAGCAGCCGTAGGAATAGCAGCAACTTCTTTGCTTACTGCTGCTTGTACAGGTGAAGGGACAGGCTTATCAAGTACAACAATAGCCGTTCCTTCGGATGAGTATAATGGATTGCTTAAAAATCCGACTGAAGCATTTGTCAGTCAAGAGGAGATAGAGATTGTTGATGTCACTTCTCAGTCTGAAGTTTTCCCTTATGGAAGCCTTAGAAAAGGAGAGCCATTTACCGTAATCACAGGAAACGGGCAAAAACAAGAACTGCCAGGAGAAACAGGTGTACTCGTTACTTTTCCTAATAGTACTACTACATATACGTTGCCTTTTTTTGTTGATACAGGAACGCAAGCAGGGAAAAACACAGAAAAGAATCTGTCAGTATGGAGGCTAGCCCCGGAAGTCTCTTTTGATCTGTTTGGCAGGATGGAAGAGCTCACCCCAAGTGAAGCATCACAGTTAAATCATGGAGGTACACAGGTAAATGATGTCTTTGTAGTTTTTAGTTCGAATGAAAGTGTACTACCTTCATCTTCTCCTTCACCGTCTCGAACGCCAATAAGAGTGATCTCTCATTTTCGAAGTAACATTCCACAGAGAGAAAGATCAACAAATCAACCTATAATCAACTACTCATTTAGACGTAGAGTTGCATAATATTCGAATCCTTCCACTATCGAGGTGTATTTTGATATAGTTCGAATAGAAAAATGAGGTAAAAGTTCAGCAGCAGGGGCTAAGCAACTTAGTTGGAACCTTATGTAATAGAATCTTCTTAATAGAGATACCTCATAGTAGATAATGTAAGAGAACAGTCAATAGAATCGACAAATAAGATGGCATGGTATCATTCTCGGCAGAAGAGGTGAAGAGTTCAGCACCGCCCTTCGCGGTTCCTGGGGGAACGAGCGATTTTAGAGAGACTACTCGCACCATTTCTGTGGGGTATGATGAGAGTTCAGTTGGAACCTTCGCGTCACAATTTGTGAGAGCGATCTGAAATAGACTACTCGGTAATGCCCTCTGCCCGTTATTGAATGATGAGACAATAGATCGAAGTGGTGTCCGGTCCAGGAATTTTCTGTGACGAGTGACTTTTTCGCATAAGGGTTACCCATGCAAAGCATGGTTTTTCTACTGTCCTATTTCTGCCTAGAAAGGAGGTAGCCATATGACAATACAACCACAAGTATTAAATACCGCAACCTTTGTTGGGATTGATGCTCATCCAGATAGTCATACCGCTGTTGCAATTAATCGGTTTAAGGAAATGAAGGGAAACGTAACATTTCCCAATACTAAAGGAGGTATTACGCGGTTTCATAACCGTGATGGGTACGTACGCTATGTTGGTATTGCACCACTTGCAAGAAGTTCCGGAAAAATGAAGAAATTCGTAAATACAACGCGGGGTAACAGGAAACTTAATTCCATTTTTTACTTTGCGGTATTGGATCGGATAATCTGGGACAAGGAGGTTAAGGAGAAATACCAAAACAAGATTGCTTCAGAGAAAACTAAACAAGAAGCAATCTTGTTCCTTGTGAGAAAAACTGCTCTTCTCGTATACGGAATGCTTAAGTCCGAAAAACCGTACCGACCATAAGTAAACAATCGGTATTAACGACTATGAAGAACGTTTTATACGTTCTTCTTGTCGTGTTCAATAGATTGACGAGCCTATCCTATCATACTTTTGATGAAATTTCTATATTTTTAGCTGACTTTTCGTTGAAACTACTATTAAGAAAAATCTTCTCTTCGAGATCTAATCTGTAAAAGTATATCCTAGAGAAAATCGCTTGTTGACATAAAGTGTCTATTATTACTATTCTTCCTGAAAATAACCCGTTGGAAAATCTTTTTTTACATTGTCCCAGTTGAATACCTTTCCATTCATGAGAACATACACGCCTATTGGTAATAGTTGAACTGCAACAAATGCCGTCCCTAAATTAAACAACGCATCTGATTTTTCTTTATTTGCGGGAATATGTGCGCCAAAAAGCACTATCGTTTTATTTAAGTTAGCTTTGCCCAGATACTTAGCTGTACCTGGCATTGTATAAGTGCCATACGTAACAATAATCTTTGTTTCTTTACTTTTTTTGCATTTGTCTAAGATAACTTCTCGGTCTTTATCTGTAACAACACGACTATCTTTCTGCATGATAATTTCGTAATCGTATTCAGGAATAATTCTTGACTGTTTTAATAAATCTGGAATAAGTGATTTATGATTAACTGGAGCATTTTTTTCATTCTCATAATTAAGATCATCAATAGTTCCACCAGTAATAATAATTTTTATTTTTGCTGTGTTCATTACGTTTTATTATATCAGAGGTTCTAACGCATCGCAGAGAGTAAGTATAGTTTGACACAGTCAAACGTGGCTAGAAAGTGCAGCAGGTTTTAACTGACGAACTTCGAACGTTGAGACGGAAAAGAGATTTTTTAGTGCCCTCATCTTATAATACATAAGAGTTTTGGTGAATAGTGTGACAGAGATATAATGGTTAATGATCAGTTATAACAAGTTCAGGAGGGTTTCGCATGATAAGTTAGTTTTTTACACACAACATATTAATAACTCAGAATCGAAAAATGACTTTTTGTCAATTTTGGATTAGAATTAAAGCTATATGTATCCAGTTTATGACATAGTTCTATTACCACAGCAATCAGTTGAAGAGAACTCAATTATTGTTAGTAGGAAGCTCGATCAATTTGGCACTGAATTTACCCTTCAAGCTGACAAGATTTTCCCTCATCTTTCTCTTTATATGGTAAACCTTAAAATGGAGAATATTGAGAAAGCTAATCAGTTATTATCTGAAATTGCCAACAGAACAACATTCTTAAAATTGGAGACATTATATTATACAAATGATTTTACTGAAGGGATGTTCGAAATTACCTACAAAAAGAATGATACAATTAATCGTTTGCAACAAGATATCATTACAGCAATTAATCCACTACGTGAAGGATTGCGTACAAAAGATCCTGTTGGTCATATCTTGACAGATTGGCTATCCAAGCAGGAAGGTGAAATACGAGATAACCTAGAACAATATGGTTATGATGAGATTGGTGAATTATTTCGTCCGCATATTACCTTCACTCGTTTTATCACGAGAGATACACATGTCAAGATATCTACACTTCCTTTAGCAAAAGAATTCAATGGGAGTTTTACAAAACTTGGTCTTTTCGAAATGGGTGAGAATGGTACATGTATTCGTGAAATTAGCACTTTTCTGCTCGAAAATATAGTAAATGCAGATGTTTATTAGCAGAAAAGGGTTCTATTCCCTCCTCTATTGTGGCTATAGTTCGATTCCGTCTATTGTCAGGTTAGAGTTTGAGGCTAAATTATTGAGTAGGGGCTAAGTAGAGGATTCCGAGGTATCGAAGGACAACTTTCTTGGAATCTTTTATGTGCAGAATACTGATTTTTATATTCCAAGAATCATATAATAGAGCTTTTTTATTAATCTTGGTCACCAATCTCATTATAGGTATCCTTCTATCAAATCAGAGTAGTCCTACACATAATAAAAAAGAGACAGTTGAAGCATTTAGGAACCACAGGCTGTATTTTTTGGCTTTGTTTTATTGTGCGGTTTTAGGTTCTCCCCATTTCCAATGGGGTTTCTCACCTGAAGCATAGCAAATAGTGAGTAGAAGGATTGTCGAAAGTAATACTTGGATGACATAAAAGATGACCATATTTTGGGTGGGTTTCGTACCGAGTTGGAGGGTCATTAAGAAAACAAGCAGTAAATAGGATATAACAACGGTCCAACCTTCTTTGCCTGTTGGTAATCCCCAGCCATAACCATATTTTCTATCCCGAAACCATGGTTTATTAGTCATATTTTGATTATAACAAATAAAGTGAGTATAATATATATATGACAGTTTTAGTTAAGGTTGCAATACTCGTTGTTGTGGGAGGGATTATTATATTAGCGGTTACTTATTTGGCAGAGTTCTTCATACCCCTTATCGTTGGGTTGGTTTTACTTTTTGTTGCATATCTTATTCTCCAGTATCTCTTGGGGGGACACACCATAACATTAACTATCTAAAGAATGTTTTCTACTAAATAGGCAGAGATTCCCGCCACTGAGTCCGCAGAGGAAGGGACGGGAGTGAATGCAAAAACGAGATGACGTATACTGATAGAGATGGAGATCAGAATTTTAGCTCACTCAGTATATGGGACACAATACCATATAGTGTGGGTAACAAAGTATCGTCATCGAGTTCTGAAGCCTGCGAACCTTAAAAAGAAGGTAGAGGAATTAATTAGGGAAATAGCAGGGGGTATCGTTGGAGTAGAGGTAGTAGAACTGAATGCGCAACCTGAGCACGTTCATATAGTTAACCTTTTAATTTGTCAGCAAATCATAAATTAAGAAATCCTTATACAGTCCTAACGAACCTTTGTCTTCATATATAGTTTGAAGCTTCTGTATTACTATCTTCATAGGATCATTCTCCTGTAGTAAGTAAAAACGGGGAGAAGGATACCTCATATATAAATATATAATCAAAGAACGCGGGTGGTATCGGGTTGCTTGAAGCTTTCGACTGCTGCATTAACCCTTTGCAGATACGACACCTTTTAGACTCCCAACCACCCGTATTCTTTTAGACTTACAGACATGCCCGATAGCGTGATGCGCCTGCTGTGGTTTCACAGTTGAGATGCTTGTCAACAGAAGCATGTAGCTGTACGTCGAGTATACCACAGGTACTTTACGTATCGCTTGTTGCCCTTTTTGGCAAAGGAGGGAGGTGACAAAATGAATACAATTGACATAAACAAAGCTACCTTTGTAGGTATTGATGCTCATCCAACAACACATACGGCTCTGGCAATTAATCGTTTTGAAGAAGAAAAAGGAATACTCACTTTTGCTAACACAAAAGAAGGTATCTCAACATATCTCAAATGGTTACCAACCATTGATAGCAATCAGGACAATATCATCATTGGTATTGAAGGCGGAGGGAACAGTAGACATGCTTTGATTGCAAATCTACTGCAAACTTATCAAAATATTTATGAAGTAAATCCGTTGTATACCAAACAAAGAAGAACTTTTGGAACAAAAACTGATAAATCAGATCGACGGGATGCAAAATTAATTGCTGAAGTACTGACCCGAAAACTATCTGCATTGCCCAAGATTACCAAACATGACTTGTCAGCACATATGCTGGTTCTTAGAAAAACAGTGTGGTTTTATGAACAAACAACCGCTCAGGGAGTTGCAATACAAAACCAACTGCATCAACTGAGACGGGAGGTTGATTTAAGTAATGATACAACAGAGAAAAGAATACTTCGTATGATAATTGGAGATTTGGAAAAGCAATTAAAAAACGGCCGGAAAACACAGAAGAAATGTGAGGAAAAATTAACAATACTTCTGGAGAGACAAGGGAAGAACTTAACGACAATAAAAGGCATTAAGACAATTCTCAGTGCTAAAATTGTTGCACATTCCGGAGGGATAGAGCGTTTTGCAAACCTTGACAGTTTTATCCAATATGCCGGCATTGCACCCAGAGAGAAATCCTCTGGTAAAACAAAACGGCATAGTAAAAGCAAAACTGGGAGCAGAAAGTTAAACCATGCTTTCTATATGGCGGCTATGGTACAACTGAGATGGAATTCACAAGCAAAAGAGTATTTTGAGAAAAAGGTAAAAGAGGGAAAGACAAAAAAACATGCCCTTAAGTGTTTGATGAAAAGGACTGCTTGCATTGCTTACGGTATGCTCAGATCTGGTGAAGATTACAAAAGATGACTTAACATTGTCATATCCTAGAAGATACTGGGTGTTGACATAGCGTGTCTAAAAAACATCGGCAGGGCTAAGCAACTTTTTAGGAGACCTTTTATTCTGATTCATTCTAACTTAGAGTCGTGCAGAACAAAACTAATCCCATAATTGTTTATTATCATTTTTCTTGGTATACTCCCACAAATATGAGTTTGGAACGATTTGGCCAAAATCGCTTTGATGTAAGAGGCGTTTTCCCAAGAATAGGTTTTACTGTCAATAATGAAGTATCAGGTAGGGGTCCCAGTTTTGGGACATATCGAGGTAACGTGGAAATACCTAATCATAGCCTTGCGCGCAATTTAACAGATTTTGACTATTTGATACACATACCATTCCCTGAAATAAAGCCGATAGATACTCTTGTAGAGGGACGCATAGACCAAGCGAGAAAAACAGGGAGTAATGTTGTTGTTGTTGATCTTGGTGGCGGTATAGGAAATTTACCAAGGCAAGCTCTTGGTGAACAAAGTGTGTTACGCAGAACGAGAAACAGATTGGCAGGAAAATCGGTTAATACCCAGGTACGATTTTATTCAGTAATCGATTCACCAACAGAACAAGATCATATGCGTCGCTCTAGTTTTTCTGAGTCTGATTTACCTGGAAATGATCAGATAAGTGCACAGATGGTAAACTATTCATTTACGACATCTCAACGTTTGAGAGACTTATTACCTATGTTGGGGGAGAATTCTGCAAGCCTTATTCTCGCTGGTAGTTTTATGACATATTTACGTCCGCAAGTGTTTGAATTAGTGCTTCATGATATAGTGGAACGTCTTGAACCAGGAGGTCAATTTATGGCTTTTGACTATGCATCGATTGCTGGGAAATTTTTAAGTATCGATGATGGCTACATAGAAAAAGATCATGCGGAAGTATTTAAAGATCCAAAAGTACCTGATGATCCTGGAATTTCTGGAGATGATCTGCGAGCTTGGGGGAAGGTGCTACTAGAAAACACAGATACAACAGATGCTCAGCTAAGAGAAGCAATTTATGGATTACATAAAATCATGCTCTCATCAGACATTTATTTGCAACCACATTGGTCAAAGTTTCCCGAGAAAATTAGACAGTCATATATTCGAGATTTAAGAAGTGGTACTTCTCCAAAAGATCTTCTTCGCGAATTGCTTTCTGAAGATTTACTTGCAGCAGAATATAATCTACGTGTAGAGAGAACAGAAAAGAAAAAAAATGGCATTATTGATAGGCTTGCGGGAGAATATGCAAGCGCTGCTTCAATTGAACGTAGAAAAGTTTATCGTGGAGAGCAAGCGTTCGATGCAATTGTTATTAAAAAAAGGATCGAAGGCAAACGAAAATCAAAAAGAGACCTTGCACATTCACGGCAAGCTACTGATACTTCAGACGAGTAATAATTTGAGGCTAAGAAATGTAGCAGGGGTTCGTGGATGATTTCCAAATTTTTCACAAGATGAAGGATGTATTTCCATATCCTGGTTTGGTGTATCAGAAATCCTTACAGTTATTGTAAATGTAGGCAACAAAATGTCCTTAAAACGAAATTACAGGAATTCCTGCAGCTACTAATGTTAGGTTTATCTGTTTCATAGTTAATATGAATAACAATTCACGCCATTAAAAGCATCTGAATAACAATGTGTATATGTGCTTTGAGGATAATAAACGGGATACGGATAATATATTGGTCTAATAGGAGCTTGCCATGAGGGGATTTGTAAAGGTCCAAATAAACCAATAGCTGACCACGTACCATTTACCATCGCTTTCATGTTGACATATTCCGTAGATAAGGCTGGAACATTTGTAAATGTCCAAGAGTTTCCTGTTGTATCTGGGTCAGGACCTGGATCGTCATATTCAGTTTGGCTTATGCCAATACTGATACTTCTTGCATTGGGGTTATTAAAAGAAAAGGTAACCGTATATGTTCCATTCGTTGCTGCTTGATACTGAAATGTTTTTGTAGCAGTAATATCCGATGGAAAATCAGGAGGTGTCGGTGTGGGAGTAGGCGAAGGAGTATCAGTAGGACTAGGAGTGGATGAAGGAACATTATCCGCAGACGCTCCCGCTACTTCTGTAGAGTTATTTGATTGTTTACCCATAACATAGGCTCCTAAAATAATCAGGAGTATAATCACTATAAGAACACTATTTCGCATAGCACAAGTAGACAGTATCGTATTATAGGATTAAATTATGCTATTGTCAACAAATTGTGTAGGCTTAGCTTTTTGTACAAAAATATTGGTAGCATTTTATACGACGTTTGAAACTTTTAGACTCAAAACCGAAGGAGTATTCTATACAGAATTTTCTACAAAAATACCCCGTTCTCGGTTACAAAAAATGATTTGTAGACTGATAACGAGGTATCTTGTTATTTGAGTTCAACAGTTGCACCAGCAGCTGTGAGTTTCTCTTTTGCTTCGTCAGCAGTTTTCTTATTGACTTGATTCAACACCTCTTTAGGTGCTGCGTCAACTAAGTCTTTTGCTTCTTTCAAGCCAAGAGTTGGAACGAGTTCACGAAGAGCTTTAATAACAGCGATCTTCTGTGCTCCAGAGCTTGCAATGATAACATTGAAGACTGTTTGTTCTTCAGCAGCTTCGCCAGCTGCAGGAGCAGCTCCACCAGCAGGTGCAGCAGCAACCATTGTCGCAGCAGCGGAAACGCCAAATTTTTCTTCGAGAGCTTTCACGAGATCGGAAAGTTCGAGAACTGACATCTCCTCAATTGCTTGCATTAATTCATCTTTATTTAATTTTGCCATACTACACCTCCTTTCGGTTAGAGCGATTAGTGTTTATGCACTAGCCGCAGATTTTTTATCTTTAATTGCATTAAGGGTCATAACGAGTGATTGTAAATTCCAATTGAGCGCTCTGTGAAGCCCTGATATAGGAGCTTTCATTTGTCCAAGTAATTGTGCACGTAAAATAGGGAGTGGTGGAAGTGATGCAATTGTGATCACTTCTTTTCCTGTTACTACTTTGCCATCGAGTATGCCGAATTTGACAACAGGCATTTTAAATTCTTTGATTGTTTTGGTAAGTTCTTTGAGTGGATCAACAATGTCGCTATAAATAAAGAGCGCTCCTGTTGGTTGGTTAAAGTATTCATTGGTGGCTTCTTTATCAACTTTTCCTTCAAGTGACAGTTGCAATAGGGTATTTTTTACCGCGATGAATTCAGCGTCTACTTTTTTAAGGCTTTTCTTCATGTTCTCCAGCTGCTGATGGGTAAGGCCTTGATAATTTGCAAAGACTATTCCAGTAGATTTTTCTACCTTTTCTTTCAATTCAGCAACAAGATGTTCTTTTTTTTGCCGATTTTGACTGACTTTGATTGTTGTGTTATCCATATTTTTTTATACTTCGCTTTTTGTAATCCTAAAAATAAAAAAGACACTCGTCCGAGTGCCATAAAAATGAGAAATTTCTACTTGTTTGGCTCCTCGGTAGGATTTATATCGCTTTCGCTCAACCTACTGTCTTTGGACTAATTCATTATAGCAGGAGATTAGAAGGAGGTCAATACGTGGACGATTGGATTAGTAATCGTATTCCATACATTAGTTATTGCAGATGCTGTTTGTTGTAATGCTTCTGAAAATACTGATCCACTTCCTGTTGAACTAGAACTAATGGCGTGAGAGCTAGAGTCAACAGAGCTGGCGCTGGTATCTGTATAGCATAAGTCAGTAGGATAGGAAGCACAACTTGTATCATCGGACCCCCCAAGATGTTTAACGGTAGCACCACCTTTTTGATCAGTAGTAGCAGTTGCAGGTTTTTCACATGTACCTCCTGCGGCAGTGCATGCGTTTGTAGCAATCGTTTTTGCTACTGTATAGCATAAGTCAGTAGGATAGGAAGCACAACTTGTATCATCAGATCCACCAAGATGTTTGACAGTATCACCACTCTTCTGATCAGCAGTAGCAGTTGCAGGTGCTATACATTGACCTCCTGCAGAAGCACATGCGTTGCCAGTGCCAGTGCTGGTCACTTGGTAGCATAAGTCAGTAGGATAGGAAGCACAACTTGTATCATCAGATCCACCAAGATGTTTAACAGTATCACCAGTTTTTTGGTCGGCAGTAGCAGTGGCAGGAGTCATACATCCACCTCCTGCGGAAGTACATGCATTTGTAGTGGTTGTACCTGTAGCACTAGCATCGATGTCAACATTACTACCGCTTGTTGCCGATTTCCCCGCAGCTGGCGTTTGGGAATTAATAGGTCCATCTCCCTTGCTGCTATTAAGCGTATATTTCAATCCTGCAGCTTGTAGCGCACTTTCTGCTGCTGAAACGGATTTCCCGACAACATTCGGTACAGATACGGGGTTGGGTGCAGATGCAATGTCAACATTGCTACCGCATTTTGCTGAGCTTCCTCCAGCAGGGGTTTGAGAATAAATGACTCCAGTTCCTTTGCTGCTGTTAAGAGAATATTTCAAGCCTACTTTTGTTAGTGCACTCTCTGCAGCTGAAATGGAATCGTAGATTACCTTTGGCACAGTTACCGTTTAAGAGCTGCTACAAGCTGTGGATGTTCCAGTAGGGCTCGACGTCGGGCTGTTGCCTGAACTTGATGTCGGGTTGTTGCTTGCGCCTGATGATGGAGCACCTGATGATGGGTTATTGCCACTACCTGAAGACGGCGCGCCTGATGACGGCTCAGGTGAGGTACCAAAGATCGTAGGAGTAACATTTCCAGGGGCTGATGATGGAGTACCACTAGGATTATTACTGCCAGATCCAGAGGATGGGGCAGTAGAAGGTGTTGCCGAAGGGGAGGTTGAAGGAGACGAATTAGTACCACAAGGGAGTTTTACTCCTAATTGTTGGAAAAGCCATTGGAGTAATTGCAAAAGAAACTGCATAAATTGTTGCGGGAAGCCTTGCCTTCCTGAGTGATGTGATTTCCCATGATGTCGGCTCATAGCAGAGACACTGCCTCCTGTACTTTGTGCGGAAACAGAAGATTGAGAGGTTGAGCAAGGAGATGTGGATGGTGAAGGGTTCGTCGTTGGGGAGGAAGTTGGAGAAGATGTGGATGGTGAAGGGTTCGTCGTTGGAGAGGAAGTTGGAGAAGATGTTAGAGAAGAAGTTGGAGATATTGCAGTGGTGGTTGGTTGACTAGTGATAGCAGTTGTTGGCGTTGCTGAAACACTTGAAGATGGTACAGCGGTTGGAGATACACCAGTTGTGGGTGCTGATGACGGGCACGGATTAGTTGTAGGAGTGACTGCTGGCGTTTGGGTTGGGTTTGGGGCAGTTGTTGCTGCTGGTGTTAGTATCGGTGTTGGTGTTGGACTCGTGCCTCCAGGCGTTTTATTACCTAGTTGTTGGAAGAGTATTTGGAAAAGTTGCAAAATAAATTGGAAAAATTGTTGGAAAAATCCATCTCCACTTGATTGGTGTCCTTTAAAATGATCTGCTTGGACAGAAGCACTTCCTGCATTTTGTTCTTGTACAGATTCATCCGTATTGCAAGGGTTAGTAGTAGGTGAGGGGTTTTGTGAGGTAGTTGGGCTGGTTATTGGTAAAGTAGTAGGAGATGGGGTTACTGTATTTTGTGTTGGCGCAATGGTAGCACAGGGCGGTTGAGGATTATTTCCTACACAAAAAAATACAGTGGGGGTGTTATCGGCTAATGCATAAACAGGAGCGATAAGAAGGTTTAGAAAAAGCGAAATTAAAATAATTGGCAATAATACGTATTTCACTGACAGAGTATACCTATATTCAGCTTAGTTAATCTTAGTAGATGATGTCAAGATAGAATTTCAATATCTATCCAGAATGTGCTTGTGGTACTAGAGATTTGAGGTTTCAATGAGGATGCCGGGACTCATTGTTGATTTAAGAGTCATAGATCTAATGTTTTTAACGTTAATTGCTTTAACTGCGGTTGAGATATTGTCTGATAATTTTTGGTCTCCAAATGAGAGTTTTCCAACAGCAAGATGGAGGATAGGGAATTTAGATTCAGTTTTGAAAGTAAATTGTCCACCTTCAAATTTTTTCGCAATTTCATCTGGTTTTTGCGTAACAGTGCCGCTTTTAGGATTTGGCATAAGTCCGCGTGGTCCGAGGACACGAGCTACTTTGGCTAATTTTGGCATTGTGTCTGGGGTTGCGATTAATACATCAAAATTTATTTTTCCAGATTCGATTGTTTTAATAAGTTCCTCAACATGTTTTGGGTCAGCGGTATAATTTGCTATAACAACGCGAGTGGCCTTTCCCGTTCCATGAGGAAGGGTAAGACTTCCCGTAATACCTTTTTCAGTAGTATTAATATGTAATTCTACGGTTTCATCAAATTTTGCCCGCTTTAATTGTGCTAAAAGAGGAAGTGCTTCTGATAATTTATATTTTTTCTTCTTATCAAGAAGAGAAGTGGCTTTTTGATAACTTGCAGATTTCTTTTTCTTTGTAACTGCAGTTGTCTTTTTAGTTTCTATTTTTGGAGTTTCAGCTTTTATTTCTTCAGGTTGAGATGTAGCTTCTTTTTGTGTAACTTCAGTAGCTGCCTTACGTGCTTCGGCGTCTTCACGTGCTTTTTTTGCAACTGCGCGAGCTTCAGCTTTTTTAGCGTCTTTTTTTTCTTGTTTTTCGTCTCCAAGTGTTTTAACTCTTATTTTTCCCATATTATTATTCTACAGCTATGCCCATTGATCGGGCTGTTCCTGCGACGACTCGTGCGCCCATTTCAACATCATCGGTATTGAGATCTTCCAATTTATCCTCAGCAATTTTTCTTGCTTGATCCATTGTTAATGTTGCAATTTTTTCCCGACCTGGTTTCTGGCTTCCTTTATCTTTGCCCAGAGCTTTTTTGATCATTTCAGCAACAGGTGGTTTCTTAGTGATAAAAGAAAATGTACGATCTTCATAAACTGTGATTACAACCGGGATAATATTGCCTTTAAGATCGGATGTCTTATCGTTGTACGCTTTAACGAACTCCATGATATTCAATCCATGAGGTCCGAGAGCAGTACCAACAGGTGGCGCAGGAGTTGCTGCTCCAGCTGGAAGTGCGATTTTAATGAATGTTTTAATTTTTTTTGCCATAGGTTTAAATCTTTTTTACTTGTAAAAAGTCTAATTCTACTGGTGTTTCACGTCCGAAAATTGAGACTAATACTTTAACTTTGCCCCGTGCTTCATCAATTGATTCAATTGTGCCTAAGAATTCGGTAAATGGACCATCGGTAATCTTGACTGCTTCGCCAACAGAGAATTGGACTTTGTACATTGGTTCTTCCAATTTCATGAATTTTTGAATTGCTTCAACTTCTTTTTCGGAAATTGGAGTCGGCTTATTGCCAGCGCCGATAAAAGAGGTGACACCAGGTGTACTGCGTACCATAATCCAGGTTTCATCATCAAGGATCATTTTGACAAGTACATATCCTGGAAAGATTTTTTCTTTAACGGTTTCTTTTTTACCTTGGGAAACTTTAATAGTATTTCGGGTAGGTACAATAATATCAAATACCCTGTCAGTAAATTTCATTGATTCGACACGTTGTTTGAGTGATCGCTCAACTTTGTTTTCATGTCCTGCATAGGTATGAATGATGTACCATTTCGCTTTTTCAGAAGCATGCTGTGACTTATGCTCCTCAGCTTGTTGTGTCTGGGTATCTTCTTGCATATTTTCTTGCTTTTCTTCTTTTGGTTGTGTTGTTTCGTCCATAATTATTATTTAACTAATATAAATTGTAGTGCTTGGGTAAAAACCCAATCCAAACCTCCGATGTAAAGAGACATGATAACACTTATGATTATGACAATTCCGGTTAGCCGAAAAATTTCTTTTCTTGTCGGCCAGACGACTTGCTTTAATTCATCATATGCTTGCCGAACAAAAGTTACCGGTGTTGTCATGATTGGAAATACAAAACTCCCACGTACATGGTGTCAAGTCTTCGTATTTTATCAAATCCAGCGAGGCATGTAAAGAAGCGATTGTACCAAGAATCTCTTATTGACTATTAAAAAGGCTGATGTATACTGAAATTTAGGCGTGGAAAACCTTTTTTGGTTTTCGTACTATAAAAATATGAGCGTGGATAGTGAGCATCGACCTGATTTGTCGTATATACAACCTCGTGAACGTGGAATATCTTCTTTAGTAAATGGGGAACATGCTTATGAAAGTAAAATCGGTATTAATGGAGATGGCGTTATATTTCATGGTTTAGGCGCGGATATTGCCTCTTTTCTACTTGATCCTATAACCGGGGGGAGAGTCTCAGTACCTGCACTTGCTTCTGTTTTAGACCGGACAGAGCAAGAAATAAGAGAGGCTAT